>JGI24891J29808_1000260_pt1 | contig 49150 bp, 40 predicted proteins | sample FreactcultuFSWF8_FD_29808 | JGI IMG/M metagenome (IMG submission 29808)
TTGCTGGACAAGCCGGTGGGCCTGTCCTCCAACGACGCCCTGATCCGCGCCAAGCGCATGCTCAATGCGCCCAAGGCGGGTCACACCGGCACCCTGGACCCGTTCGCCACTGGCCTGTTGCCGCTGTGCTTCGGCGAAGCCACCAAGTTCTCGCAGGACTTGCTGGAAGCCGACAAGACTTACGAGGCCCTGGTCCACCTGGGTGTGCGCACCGATACCGGCGACACCGAAGGCCAGGTCCTCAGCGAGCGCGCCGTTGAGGTCAGCGTGGCGCAGATCGAAGCCGCGCTGGCGCAGTTCCGTGGCCCCATCAGCCAGGTGCCGCCCATGCACTCGGCCTTGAAGCGCGATGGCAAGCCTTTGTACGAATATGCACGCGCCGGCATCACGCTGGAGCGCGAAGCCCGCAACGTCATCATCCATACCCTGGAACTGCTGGACTACCAGGCCCCCATGCTGCGCATCCGCGTCACTTGCAGCAAAGGGACATATATCCGCGTGCTGGGTGAAGATATTGGCGAAGTACTGGGCTGCGGGGCGCACCTCAATGCCCTGAGACGCACTGGGGTCGGCGCTCTCACGCTGGAGGGAGCGGTCACGCTGGAGACCTTCGATGCCGCGGGTGAGCTTGAGGCCCGCAAGGCCTTGCTGCTGCCGGTGGACGGCCTCTTGCGCAGCTTCCCGGCGGTCGAGCTCGGCGACGAGCTGGCGCGCCGTTTCCTGCACGGCCAGCGCTTGCCGCTGGGCAAGGAAGGCGTGGCGGTGCCGGAGCAGACCGGCCGCGTACGGGTTTATCGCAGTTCGGACGCTGCCTTGCTGGGCACCGGATTGTTGCAGGAATACGCCATCCTGGCCCCCGAAAGGCTGGTGTCCACCGCCTGAGGACAGATAGCGTCAAAACGGCTTGCAGCCAGGCCTTCCGGGATAGCCCGAAGGGCTCGGCAAGCCGTTGATAACACAGGTTTTTCCAAAGTTCATGCGTCGCAACATGCTATAATGCGCGCCTCCCGAGATTCGGCATTCCCAACCACATTCACCATGTCAAACAATATCCGCGCAATTCGCAACATCGCCATCATCGCCCACGTTGACCACGGCAAGACCACCCTGGTGGACCAGCTGCTGCGCCAGTCCGGCACCTTCCGCGACAACCAGCAAGTGGACAACCGCGTGATGGACTCCAACGACATCGAAAAGGAACGCGGCATCACCATCCTGTCGAAGAACTGCGCGGTGGAATACAAGGGCACCCACATCAACATCGTCGACACCCCGGGCCACGCCGACTTCGGCGGTGAGGTCGAGCGCGTGCTGTCGATGGTGGACTCGGTGCTGCTGCTGGTGGATGCCCAGGAAGGCCCGATGCCGCAGACCCGCTTCGTGACCCGCAAGGCACTGGCCCTGGGCCTGAAGCCCATCGTCGTCCTGAACAAGATCGACCGTCCGGGCGCACGCGCCGAGTGGGCCATCAACGCCACCTTCGAACTGTTCGACAAGCTGGGCGCCACCGAAGAGCAGCTGGACTTCCCCGTGATCTACGCCTCGGGCCTGAACGGCTACGCCAGCCTGGATCCGGAAACGCGCGAAGGCAACATGGAGCCGCTGTTCGACGCCATCCTGAAGTACGTCCCGGCCCGCAAGGATGACCCGGATGCACCGCTGCAACTGCAGATCACCTCGCTGGAATATTCTTCCTACGTCGGCAAGATCGGCGTCGGCCGTATCCTGGCTGGCCGCGTCAAGGGCGGTCAGGACGTGGTGTGGATGAATGGTCCGGAAGACAAGCCGACCAAGGCCCGCATCAACCAGGTGCTGACCTTCAAGGGCCTGGAACGCGTGCTGGTCGATGAAGCGCTGGCTGGCGACATCGTGCTGATCAACGGTATCGAAGAAATCGGCATTGGCTCCACCATCTGTGCGCCGGATGCCCCCAACGGCCTGCCGATGCTGAAGGTGGATGAACCGACCCTGACCATGAACTTCATGGTCAACACCTCGCCGCTGGCTGGCCGCGAAGGCAAGTTCGTCACCACCCGCCAGATCCGCGACCGCCTGGAAAAGGAACTGAAGTCCAACATGGCCCTGCGCGTGGTGCAGGCCGAGAACGACGACTCGACCTACGAAGTGTCGGGCCGTGGTGAATTGCACCTCACCATCCTGATCGAAAACATGCGCCGTGAAGGCTTCGAGCTGGCCGTCTCGCGTCCGCGCGTGGTGTTCCGCATGGTTGACGGCGTGCGCGAAGAACCGTACGAAAACCTGACCGTCGACGTCGAAGAAACCCACCAGGGCGGCGTCATGGAAGAACTGGGCCGCCGCCGTGGCGACCTGCAGAACATGGAACCGGACGGCAAGGGCCGTGTGCGCCTGGAATACCACATTCCGGCGCGTGGCCTGATCGGCTTCCAGGGTGAATTCATGACCCTGACCCGCGGTACCGGCCTGATGAGCCACGTCTTCGACGACTACAAGCCGGTCGATACCACCAAGGGTGAACTGGCCGGTCGTCGCAACGGCGTGCTGATCTCCCAGGACGACGGCGCTGCCGTGGCCTACGCGCTGTGGAAGCTGCAGGATCGCGGCCGCATGTTCGTCAGCCACAACGACCCGGTGTATGAAGGCATGATCATCGGTATCCACTCGCGTGACAACGACCTGGTCGTCAACCCGATCAAGGGCAAGCAGCTGACCAACGTGCGCGCTTCCGGTACCGACGAAGCCGTGCGCCTGGTGCCGCCGATCGAACTGTCGCTGGAATACGCGGTGGAATTCATCGAAGACGACGAACTGGTCGAAGTGACCCCGAAGAGCATCCGCCTGCGCAAGCGTTACCTGAAGGAACACGAGCGCAAGAAGGCGTCGCGCGAAGAATCCATTTGATTCGGTAGCAGGGAAGGGCAGTCCGTGAATGGACTGCCTGTAGTGGGGAGCGGGAAATGGCAGGCTGGGCTGGTGTTGATATCTGATTTGTGAATAACTGATATCAGCATAAAAAAGCAGACAGCCATGATGCACTGCCATATAGTTACACCTGTCTCCTCCAATTTCCTCCTAAAGAATTGGATTCAAGCCCGCAACTTCGGTTGTGGGCTTTTTTTTTGCCGTTCGGCGCGAAGGCTTGCTGCCGTGGGTGTCAGGCCTGCCGGGCGGGGGGAATGAAGCTGTTTGCTTCCGTTCACCGGTGTGTGAGATGAACGTTTGTCCAAAATAGTTTGTGATGCGCTGTTTTTGTGCATTGCGAAATGACGGCTGCCGGATTGTGGTGCAGAATCGTGTCCGTTGTACGAAAAATCCTATCTCGAAGAGGATAGAGGGGACACCAGCCCGCAATGCGCAAGCCTTGCGGGCTTTCTATTTGCCGCTGCGGCTGATCCGGGGCGCCAGGAGGGGGATGTGAACCTTCCTTCGTCTCCTGTGCCGCACAGCCACCTGCCATCCGCTTTCCGGTGCGCATCCCAGAACCTTGAATGAAGCATTTCGTCAGTTTATGAAGAAAGCCCTGCCTCCGCGTACGCTGTCGGTCGCTCCGATGATGGACTGGACCGACCGCCACTGCCGCGTCTTCCATCGCCAGATCACCCGCCATACCTGGCTCTACACCGAGATGGTCACCACCGGTGCGCTGCTGCATGGGGATGTGCCGCGCCATCTGGATTTCGACGAGCAGGAACATCCGGTCGCCCTGCAGCTGGGCGGCAGCGAGCCGGCCGACCTGGCGCGCAGCGCCAAACTGGGCGAGCAATGGGGCTATGACGAGATCAACCTGAACTGTGGCTGCCCGTCCGAGCGCGTCCAGAAGGGGGCTTTCGGCGCCTGCCTGATGGGCGAACCCAAGCTGGTGGCCGATTGCGTCAAAGCCATGAAGGATGCGGTCTCCATCGACGTGACCGTGAAGCACCGCATCGGCATCGATGACGTGCAATCCTATGACTTCGTGCGCGATTTCGTCGGCCAGATCGCCGAGGCCGGCTGCAAGACCTTCATCGTGCATGCCCGCAATGCCATCCTCAAGGGCCTGAGTCCCAAGGAAAATCGCGAGATCCCGCCGCTGAAGTATCACTACGCCTATCAGCTGAAGCAGGATTTCCCGGAGCTGGAAATCCTCATCAACGGCGGTATCAAGACCCTGCCCGAGATCGATGAGCATTTGAAGCATGTGGACGGCGTCATGCTGGGCCGCGAGGCGTATCACAACCCCTATCTGATGGCGAGCTTCGATGCCCGCTACTACGGTGATCTGGACGGCGGCTGCCAGCCCAGCCGGGCCGAGGTGATCGAGGCCATGTTGCCCTACATCAAGCGCCAGCTGGAATTGCACGGCGACAATGGCCGCGGCCTGCGCTTGAACAGCATCACCCGTCACATGCTGGGCCTGCTGACCGGCATGCCCGGTGCGCGCGCTTTCCGCCAGACCTTGTCGGATTCCAAGCGCCTGGCCCTGGGCGACCCGGCTCTGTTGCTGGAAGCGCTGCAACGCACGCAGGCGGCCCAGGCGGCACAAATCGCCTGAATGGCCTGAATGGCCTGAATCGCCGGATTGGCGTAATTGGCCAGCGGAAGAGGCCCGCAATCCTTTAAAATAGCGGGTTCCAATTGGGAAAAGAGCGCGAACATGCCACTTGCTACAACCGAAGAAATCGTCGCCGAACTCCGTGCCGGCCGCATGGTGATTCTGGTCGATGAAGAAGACCGCGAAAACGAAGGAGACCTGGTGCTGGCCACCGACTTCGTCACGCCCGAAGCCATCAATTTCATGGTCACGCATGCGCGTGGCCTGGTCTGCCTGACGCTGACCGAAGAGCACGTGGACCAGCTCGACCTGCCGCTGATGGCCACCCGCAACGGCACGCCCTACGGCACCAATTTCACCGTGTCCATCGAGGCTGCGGAAGGCGTGACTACCGGCATCTCCGCCGCCGACCGCGCGCGCACCATCCAGGTAGCCGCCTCCAAGGGCGCCAAGCCGTCGGATCTGGTGCAGCCGGGCCACATCTTCCCGCTGCGCGCACAAAAGGGCGGGGTGCTGATGCGCGCCGGCCACACCGAAGCTGGTTGCGACCTCACTGCCATGGCCGGCCTGACGCCTGCTTCCGTGATCTGCGAGATCCTGAAGGATGACGGCACCATGGCGCGCCTGCCGGACCTGCTGGAGTTCGCCGAAAAACACAATCTGAAGATCGGTACTATCGCCGACCTGATCCATTACCGCAGCCGCAACGAAAGCATCATCGAGCGCGTGGCCGAGCGCGAGATGCAGACTGCCCACGGCAGCTTCAAGGCCATCGCCTACCGCGACACCCCCTCTGGCGGTGCGCACCTGGCGCTGGTGCGTGGCGACATCCAGCCCGGCCGCGAAACCCTGGTGCGCGTGCACCAGCCCGTCTCCATCCTGGACCTGCTCGAAGCCGGCGTGACCACTCACTCGTGGAACCTGGCCGCCGCCATGAAGGCGGTGCAGGAAGCCGAGTCCGGCGTGATCGTGCTGCTCAACTGTGAAGAATCGGCGCAGCAAATGTTCGACCAGTTCGGCGCACTCAACAAGGTCGGCACGCCCGAGGCCGCCAAGCCCAGCCGCGCCGACCGCATGGACCTGCGCACCTACGGTATCGGCGCGCAGATCCTGAGAGATCTCGGCGTCTGCAAGATGAAGCTGCTGGCCAGCCCGCGCAAGATGCCGTCGATGACTGGCTTCCAGCTGGAAGTGACCGGTTACCAGGCACGCGAAGGTGCGTGAGCGCCCGGCTCCGCCTATCAAGAATTACGCAAGTCAACCTATCAAGAAGGAACAGCCATGACCATCGGAACCTATGAACCAGACTTCAATGGCGAGAGCTTGCGCATCGGTATCGTCCAGGCGCGCTTCAACGAAGACGTCTGCCACGGCCTGCTGGCCGCCTGCCTGGCTGAACTGAAGCACCTCGGCGTGGCCGACGAGGACATCCTGCACGTGACCGTGCCGGGCGCCCTGGAAATCCCCCTGGCGCTGCAGAAGATGGCCGAGACCGAACAGTTCGACGCCCTGATCGCCCTGGGTGCCGTCATTCGCGGTGAGACCTATCACTTCGAGCTGGTCTCCAACGAATCCGGTGCCGGGATCACCCGCATCGGACTGGATTTCGGTCTGCCCATCGCCAACGCCGTGCTGACCACCGAGAACGACGAGCAAGCCGAAGTCCGCATGGCCGAGAAGGGCGCTGACGCGGCCCGCGTGGCGGTGGAGATGGCCAACCTGTCCATCGTGCTGGAAGAACTCGGCCAGGCCACCGAAGAAGAATAATTCACGGGCAGTGGCGGGATGCACATCCCGCTGCCGCCCCCGCCGGCCCGCGCCGGCACTCGCATTCATTTGTTTCAGTTATCCAAGGCTCAGGCCGCATTCATCATGTCGAACAAAACTCCACACGCCAATTCGAACAAGAACCGCACCCCGCGTCACCGTGCGCGCGAGTTCGCGTTGCAGGGCTTGTACCAGTGGCTGCTCAACCACGAGGACGCGGGTGCCATCGAAGCCCACATCCGCGAAGCCCACGGTTTCGACAAGGCCGACGCCGAACACTTCGATACCCTGCTCACCGGTGCCATCCGTGACGCCGAAAAGCTGCGTGCAGCGCTGGAGCCACTGATCGACCGTCCCATCAAGGAGCTGTCGCCGGTGGAGCACGCCGCGCTGCTGATCGGTGCTTACGAGCTGCAGAACCACATCGAGATCCCCTACAAGGTGGTCATCAACGAAGCCGTTGAACTGACCAAGTCCTTCGGCGGCATCGATGGCCACAAGTACGTCAACGGCGTGCTGGACCGTTTCGCGGCCCAGGCTCGCGCCACGGAAGTGGAAGCGGCCGGTCGCCGCTGACCGCCTCCGCGCCGGTGCTTTGCTCGTTTTTTGGACGGCACCGCAGAGGCGGTCGCCGTCTTGTCTTTTTTGCCCATGTTGTCTGGAATTAGCGCATGAACCTGAACCAGCTTGCTTCACGTTTGCAGCACATCGCTCCCTTCCATGTGATGGAATTGTCCAAGAAGGCCGATATCCTGGCCCAGCAGGGACGTGACCTGATCCACATGGGCATCGGCGAGCCCGATTTCACTGCGCCGCCCGCCGTGGTCGAGGCCGCTACCCGCGCCATGGCCGAAGGCAAGATGCAGTACACCTCGGCCACCGGCCTGCCGGCCCTGCGTACCGCCATCTCGCAGCACTATCGCAGCGTCTACGGCCTGGAGATCGCGCCGGAACGCATCGTCATCACCGCCGGGGCCTCGGCCGCGCTGTTGCTGGCCTGTGCCGCGCTGGTGGAGCGCGACAGCGAAGTACTGATGCCGGACCCCAGCTATCCCTGCAACCGCCATTTCGTGGCGGCCTTCGAGGGACGCGCCAAGCTCATCGCCAGCGGGCCGGAACATCGCTTCCAGCTGTCGGCGCAGATGGTGCGCGAGCACTGGGGTGACAAGACGCGCGGCGTGCTGCTGGCTTCGCCTTCCAATCCCACCGGCACGTCCATCGAACCTGAGGAGTTGCGCGCGATCCTTGGCGAAGTGCGCCAGCGCGGCGGTTTCACCATCGTCGATGAGATCTATCAGGGCTTGTCCTATGAAGGTGCGCCGTTCTCGGCGCTGTCGCTGGGCGAGGACGTGGTGGTCATCAACAGCTTCTCCAAGTATTTCAACATGACCGGCTGGCGCCTGGGTTGGCTGGTGCTGCCGCCGGCCCTGGTGCCGCAGGTCGAGAAGCTGGCGCAGAACCTGCTGATCTGTGCATCCTCGATTGCCCAGCATGCCGCCGTGGCCTGCTTCACGCCCGAGACCCTGGCCATCTACGAAGAGCGCAAGGCCGAGTTCAAGCGCCGCCGCGACTACATCGTTCCGGCGCTGGAAAGCCTGGGCTTCACGGTACCGGTCGTTCCCGACGGTGCCTTCTACGTTTACGCTGATTGCAGCGCGCTGTCCGACGATGCCGACCAGCTCAGCCTGGACATGCTCAACGAGGCCGGCGTGGTGCTGGTCCCAGGACTGGATTTCGGGCCCTTCACGGCGCGCCGCTACATCCGCCTGTCCTATGCGACGTCGATGGAAAAGCTGCAGGAAGCCGTAGCGCGTCTGCGTGTGTTCTTCGACGGACGTCGCAAGGCGGCCTGAAGCACGAAACGAGAAGACGCAAAAAAAAAGGAGCCCGAGGGCTCCTTTTTTCATGCGTTCTGAATACCGGTAATATTCACATCGCAACACGCCGATCTGCATAAACCATAATACTTACAGTGCAGCGAGTTGTTCTTCCGTCTTGGGCTTGGCCGCCGAGGCCACGTTGTTGGCCGTTGGCTTCGGCTGATCGGCGCTGGCCGACACACCCGAGGCTGGCGGCAGCTTGACGGTGGCCGTGGTGTAGATGGAGACGTTCTTGCCCATCGCCACTTGCTTCAGGTTCTGGTACTCGGACAGCACCTTGATCCCGTAACCACCATCATTGGCCATGTCGGCAGCACCCACGTAGCTCTTCAGGCCGGCTTCCACCGAACCGCCACGGGTGACATATTCCTTCAGGATCTGCGAACCGACACGGATGTTGGCCACCGGATTGAGGGCCGCCTTGATGCCGCCCAGTTCCTGGAATTTGTCGTGGTGCACCTTGGACATCACCTGCATCAGGCCCTGCGCACCCATCGGGCTTTCGGCGAAGGGATTGAAGCGCGATTCGATGGCGATCACCGACAGGATCAGTAGCGGATCAAGCTTGATGTCGCGCGCCGTCAGGTAAGCCGCCGACACCAGCATGTCAGCCGCATCGCTGGCTACGCGATAGCGCTTGGCCAGCCAGTTGGTCACCAGCTTCTGCTGGCGCGGATTGCCGATCAACTGGCGTTCCTCAGGCGACAGGGCCTGGGCGGGTGCCGTAGCCTGCTGCTGCACCGAACTGGCAGCCGCTGCGCCCGCCAGGGCGCTCACGGTAGCCACCGGTGCGGTGGGTGCCATCAGGTCAGCCAGCGCCGGAGCGGCGGGAGCTTCGGCTTCTGCGACCTCTTCAGTGGCATCCGAAAAGGGCGACATGCTGATCAGCTTGTCGGCCAGGTCGGGGTTGAAGAACATCAGGCCCAGTACGAACAGCGCGGCGATACCCAGTATCGTCAGCAGACGATGGGCGATGCCAAAAAATTGAGCAATGCGCGGGTTCCCGGAGAGATTCCGGAAATCCACGCGGCGAACCATCTGCGAGGTGCCCGCTAAAGGCGCCTCGGAAGCTTGGTTGGACATTGAACCTCCTGCGTTATTGCGGCAAAAACAGGGCGCGCCTGGCCAAGAAGTGAAGACCAAACGGCTGAACTGTCGTCGCTGCAATCTATTACGTTACCGTCGCAAGGCGTTACGGCAAGGCCATCCGCGAGGCCTGCTGGCCCTGCCGTCGGATGGCATGTTTCGGGGGGTAGGGCTGACGCCCTGGACACACTTCTTGAGTTGCTGGGACCCCGGATCCCTGGATACCTTGCTTGGCTCGACTGTTTTCGATCAAGCCTCTACGAGCCCACGGCTCACCTCTTCGGTTTAGAGTGGGCGCATTGTAGAAGCCACTTTATATCGAGTCAATACTATGAAAATAGTTCTTTATAACTTTTGTGTATCATATTGCGCGTGGCCTTCCTTCAAAAATCAATAGAATCAAGCGTTTGCCGGGGTTACTTGAGCCGGCTGTGATGCAAAAAGAAATTTGTTAAAAAGTATGAAATACACTGATTTACGCGATTTTATTTCTCAATTGCAACAAAAAGGTGAGCTCAAGCGTGTCTCGCACCCGGTGTCGTCGCATCTGGAGATGACCGAAATCGCCGACCGCACCCTCCGTGCGGAAGGTCCGGCGCTCCTTTTTGAGCAGGTCGACAAGAAAAATATCCCGGTGTTAGCGAATCTTTTCGGTACACCTCATCGTGTCGCCCTGGGAATGGGGGCCGACAGCATCAGCGAACTGCGCCGTATCGGCCATCTGCTCGCGCGCCTGAAGGAGCCTGAGCCGCCCAAGGGCATCAAGGATGTGCTGGATCTGGGCGGGCTGGTGAAGTCGCTGTGGGACATGGCCCCCAAGGAGCGCGGCTCGGCCCCCTGCCAGGATGTGGTGTGGGAAGGCAGCGATGTGGATTTGTCGCGCTTGCCGATCCAGCACTGCTGGCCGGGCGACATCGCGCCGCTCATCACCTGGGGCCTGGTCATCACCAAGGGTCCGAACAAGAAGCGCCAGAACCTGGGCATCTATCGCCAGCAGGTGCTGGGTCCGAACAAGGTCATCATGCGCTGGCTGGCCCATCGCGGCGGCGCACTGGACTTCCGTGAGCACTGCATTGCCAACCCCGGCAAGCCCTATCCGATCGCCGTGGCCTTGGGTGCCGATCCCGCCACTATATTAGGTGCAGTCACGCCGGTGCCGGACAGCCTCTCCGAATACCAGTTCGCCGGCCTGCTGCGCGGCAGCCGTACCGAGCTGGTCAAGGCCATGGGCAGCGATTTGCGCGTGCCGGCCTCGGCCGAGATCGTGCTGGAAGGGCATATCTATCCGGATGAAAAACACGCGTCGGGATTCGAGCATGCGCTTGAAGGTCCGTATGGCGATCACACCGGTTACTACAATGAGCAGGACTGGTTCCCGGTCTTCACCATCGACCGCATCACCATGCGGCGCGATGCCATCTATCACTCCACCTATACCGGCAAACCGCCCGATGAGCCGGCCGTGCTGGGTGTGGCGTTGAATGAAGTTTTCGTCCCGCTGCTGCAGAAGCAGTTCGCCGAAATCACCGATTTCTACTTGCCGCCGGAGGGATGCAGCTATCGCATGGCCGTTGTGCAGATGAAGAAATCTTACGCCGGCCACGCCAAGCGCGTGATGTTCGGGGTCTGGAGTTTCCTGCGCCAGTTCATGTACACCAAGTTCATCGTGGTGGTCGATGAGGATGTCGATATCCGCGACTGGAAGGAAGTGATCTGGGCCATCACCACCCGCGTGGATCCGGTGCGCGATACCGTCATGGTGGACAACACCCCCATCGATTACCTGGACTTCGCCTCGCCCATCAGCGGCCTGGGCAGCAAGATGGGCATCGATGCCACCAACAAGTGGCCGGGTGAAACCAGCCGGGAATGGGGTACACCCATCGTGATGAGCGACGATGTGAAGAAACGTGTCGATGCCATCTGGCAGGACCTGGGTATCTGAGCGGGCAGGGCGCACAAGCCGTTGGATGCGCCCATCGCCGAAGTGAAGCTTCAGGCAAAAAGCCGCGTAAATTGTTTAATCAATTTGCGCGGCTTTTCACTTTCTGATGCACTGCAATGATTTCTCTGGCGGCCAGTGTGTGATCTGGGATACAATGCACCCCGGCGGGCCCCTGCGCATTGTGGCATGGTCAACCTGGTCAGGTCGGGAACGAAGCAGCCACAGCCATTTCCCGCAAGTGCCGCAGACAAGGCTCGCCTCTTATCTCTCTTCTGTTTCTTCTTCTGTTGTTCCGGCAGGTCTTCCCTCTCGTTTTACCTCTTCCGATGTCGTCCCGGCAGTATCGTCATTGCGCGATGCCATGAAAAAAGGCTGACGCGAACTTGCCGCATCAGCCTCCTGCAAAACATCGCAGCCTTGCCTGTAATTACTCGTGCGGATCCAGCCGGTCAGCCAGGATCGCCGACACACCCGTGAAGGCCGGATATTCCGCCGTGATTACATAGGTCGGAATGGCCTTGGTCAGCACCGACATGCGGCCCTTGTTCTCGAAGCGTGCGCGGAAGGGCGAGCGGGCGAAGTACTCGCCCAGGTGCGGTACCACGCCGCCACCAATATAGATGCCGCCAAGCGCACCCAGCGTCAGCGCCAGGTCGGCCGCGACGGTACCGAGCATGCTGCAGAACAGGTCCAGCGTTTCCATGCACACTGCATCGCCTTGTTTGAGTGCGCCGTCCACGATCTCGGCGGCCTTCAGGTCGGCGGCGGGATGGCCCTCGATGGCCAGCAGGGCGCGATGGATGAATTCGAGGCCGGGCCCCGAGACCATGCGTTCAGCCGAGACGTGTTCATGGAATTGCCAGGCGTAGGCCAGCACGGCCGCTTCACGCGCATTGGCCGGAGCGAAGGCGACGTGGCCACCTTCGCTGGCCAGCGGCAGCCAGTGGCCATCGCCGCGCACCAGCCCGCCCACGCCCAATCCCGTGCCGGCACCGACCAGGCCGACCGGCTGGCCCGCCTTGGGTGTGCCGCCACCGATCTGCTGCAATTCATCGGCGCGCAATTGCGGCACGGCCATCGACAGCGCCGTGAAGTCATTGACCACCAGCAGCAGGTCAAAGCCCAGCAACTGGCGCGCCGCTTCAATGGAGAAGGCCCAGTCGTGATTGGTCATCTTGATCTGGTCGCCTTGCACCGGATTGGCGATGGCCACCACCGCGTGTTTCACGGCGGGTTGGCCAGCCAGCTTGAGGTAGGCCTGCACGGCATCGGTGAATTGCGGATAGTCAGCACCGCGCAGAACCTGCACTTGCTCTATATGGCCAGGTGAAGTTTCCAGCGCGAAACGGGCATTGGTGCCGCCGATGTCGGCCAGCAGGCGCGGACCGCCGGCGTGGGGCGGCTTGCTCGAAGAGGGAGTGGGGGCGTGCATCGTCTTGTCCTTGTTTTCTTCATACCAACAGGCGGCAGGGCGCGTGGCCGTGCCGCCTGTCGAATTGCAATCGAGTTCGGGCGGATCCTGGTGCGGATGCGTTACAGGGTATGAGGCGAAGCGGCGCGCCAGGTTCCGGCGGATGAGCTGCTCATCCGCATCGGCGCGCATGGTAACAGCATCAGGCCAACTGTTGTAGCAGGGCGCTGCGCACCTCGGCGACGACCTCGCTCCAGTCGCCGGTCTGCTTCTGGCGGAACAGGTGCATGCCCGGATACCAGGGCGTATCGCTGCGTTCCAGCTGCCAGCGCCAGCAGGTGTTGGCACGATTGAGCAGCCACACCGGCTTGCCCAGGGCACCGGCCAGATGGCAGGCCGAGGTATCGACGCTGATGAGCAGGTCGAGATTGGCGATCAGCCCGGAGGTGTCAGCAAAGTCCTGCAATTCCGCAGAACAATCACGCACATGGCTGGCCAGCGGATGATTGCGCAGCTGGGCCACCGCGGTCTCGCCAACCTGGACCGAATAGAATTCCAGTTGTGCGTGCTCCTGCGCCAGTTCGACCACGGGAGCCAGCGCCTCGAAGGGCAGGGAGCGCTCGCCGTCGATGCGTACTGCATCCGGATGCGTCTGGGCCGAGCTGCCGGCCCAGACCAGGCCGACCCGCAGGGAGCGGTTGCGCGGCAGGCGCTGCAGCCAGGCCGCCCAGGCGTCGGCGTCGGGCAGCAGATAGGGGGCGCGCGGGATGTCGGCTTCGCTGAAGGACTTGCAGGCCAGCGGCAGGCTCATCAGCGGGCAGTGGTAGTCGAAACCGGGACGCATGAACTGGTCGCTGCTGATGACCTGGGCCGCGCCCGGCACTTTTGCCAGCAGGCGGACCAGCGCCGGTGGCACTTCCAGGATCACGCGTGCGCCGAGAGCGGCCACCTGGGGCAGGTAGCGCACGAATTGCAGGGTGTCGCCAAAGCCTTGTTCGGCGTGGATCAGGATGGTCTTGTCCTGCAGGGATTGCTGCCCCAGCCAGAGCGGCTGCAGGAATTGGCGGACCTGCGTGCGCATCTGTTCGGTCGCCCAGCGCGACTCGTAGGCGGGCCAGCCATTGGCGAAGTCGCCCTGGCGCAGTTTCAGCAGGGCATCGTTCCAGGCGGCGGAGCTGGCATCGGGCTTGAGCTCGCGGGCGCGGCGGTAGCACTCGGTGGCTTCGCTGAAGCGATACAGCTGTTCCAGCGTCGAGCCGCGGTTGAACCACAGGTCCGGCGAGCTGTCGTCCAGCGCCATGGCGCGGTCGTAGGCTTCCAGCGCTTCCATCGGGCGCTGCATCTTGAACAGCACGAAGCCGCGGTTGGACTGGGCCTCGAAGAAGTCCGGCTGCACCTCCAGCGCGTGGTCGTAGGCGCGCAGGGCCTCGTCGAACTGGTAGCTGTCCTTGCAGGTATTGCCCAGGTTGAACCAGGCTTCGATGAAATCGGGGCGCAGGGCGACGGCGCGCTCATAGCTGGCGCGTGCATCGCGATAGCCGTAGAACTCGTGCTGGAGGTTGCCCAGCTGGAACCAGGCATCGGGGTTGTCCGGCGTCAATGCGGCTGCGCGCTCGATGTCGGCCAGGGCTTCGCGGTTGCGTTTGAGGCGACGCAGGGCAGCGCCCCGTGCCAGCAGCGCGTCGGCGAAGTCCGGCGTCTGCGCCAGGATCTCGTCATAGCGCTGTATGGCTTCGGCATCGCGGCCCAGGTGCACCAGCGCACCGGCATGGTCGAAATAGGTATCGCGGTGATCGGGATTGAGTTCGATGGCATGCGCCAGCTGGGCTTCGGCCGCCTCCCAGTCCTCCTGATGAAGCTTGAGCATGCCGTAGAGGTAATTGGCCTCGAAATGATCAGGAAGCTTGACCAGGACCTTCTTGTAGAGCTCTTCGGCGGGGGCCAGATCGCCCTTTTGATGCAGGGCCAGGGCTTTTTGCAGCAGGATGAGGGAGGCGTTTGCTTGCTGGTGCATGATCTTGTTCTGGACAGAGAAAGGGGCCGGCGCAATACCAGCCAGCAGATCTGCAAGTGTCCCAAATCCGCGCAGTTTTATTCAGCGGATTACAGCCTGAAATCTCACCTATATCTCCCGCTGGGGGCCGCAAGCGGAGTCGCGGCTTTTCTTTTACACTAGCCGGACATCAGACAACTGATGCGCAAGCCAAGCCGGCATTGACCGGTTCCTCATCCACCGCATGCAGTTGCATGCACGTCGCCACCACGGAGTCTTCCCGATGAGTTTCGCCATTCCCGCCCCCGCCCAGGCCACCGTCCCGGTGGTCGGCGGTGCGCCGTTCCCGGTTCGCCGCATCTATTGCGTGGGCCGCAACTATGCCGCCCACGCTCGCGAAATGGGCCATGATCCCGACCGCGAGCCGCCGTTCTTCTTCATGAAGCCGGCGGACGCGGTGGTACCCACCGATTCCGTGGTGCCGTACCCGGCCGCGACCGCTGACTATCATCACGAAATCGAACTGGTGGTGGCACTTTCCGGCGGTGGCCGCGATATCCCGGTGGAAAAGGCGCTGGAGCTGGTCTACGGCTACGCCGTCGGGCTTGACATGACCCGCCGTGACCTGCAGGCGCAGGCCAAGAAGCTGGGCCGTCCCTGGGACATGGCCAAGGGCTTCGACCAGTCCGCCCCCTGCGCGCCCATCGTGCCCGTGGCCCAGTCCGGACATCCCGACAAGGGGGCCGTCTGGCTCAAGGTCAATGGCGAAGTACGCCAGCAGGGCGACCTGTCGGACCTGATCTGGAACGTGGCCGAAACCATTTCCTATCTGTCCGGCCTGGTGGAGCTGTTCCCCGGCGACCTGATCTATACCGGAACCCCCGAAGGCGTGGGCGCGGTGGTCAAGGGTGACCAGTTGCAAGGCCATGTGGACGGCTTGCCGGATATCAACATCACCATCGGCTGAAGCGCTCGCAGGCCGGGTGCAGCGGGTTTCTGGCGGTCCCGGCCCGGCTCCCGCAGCCAGCTTCCTGCACCGTCCGGACCGGGTGCAGGGGGCCGAAACCAAACTGTCATGAAGCCGGCGGCGATGCGGCGTATAATACGGAGTTCCGCAAGGAATGCCGGGCATTGCAAGTCGTCCGTCCGGTCAGCATCGTTTTTAGCGTTTGCATCATCCGAAGCGCCCGGCCGAGCAGGTTTGGCCGGTTCGCCCGTAACACATCAACACAGAAAGCAATCAGAACCCGTGCGCATGCACCCCATGCACCGGAGCCGCCTGGCGGCTGCCGCGGCGCTGTCGCACCGTTCGCAATAAACCATGTCCGACACCACGTCCGCGTCCGCAGCACCGGCTGCCCCNGCCGTCCGTTTTGAAGATTTCGGCCTTTCGCCCGATATCCTGCGAGCCTTGTCCGAACAAGGCTACGTCCATCCGACCCCGATCCAGGCCCAGGCCATTCCTGTGGTGCTGCAAGGCCGTGACGTGATGGGCGCCGCCCAGACCGGCACCGGCAAGACCGCCGGTTTCTCGCTGCCGATCATCCAGCGCCTGCTGGCCCACGCCAGCCACAGCGCCTCGCCCGCCCGCCACCCGGTGCGCGCCCTGATCCTGACCCCGACCCGCGAGCTGGCCGACCAGGTGGCCGACAATGTGAAGGCGTATTCACGCTTTACCCCGCTGCGCTCCACCGTCGTCTTCGGCGGCGTGGACATGGCACCGCAAACGGCCACCCTGCGTGCCGGCGTGGAAATTGTCATCGCCACCCCTGGCCGCCTGCTGGACCACGTGCAGCAAAAGACGGTGAACCTGTCCCAGACCCAGATCCTGGTCATGGACGAAGCCGACCGCATGCTCGACATGGGCTTCCTGCCGGACCTGCAGCGCATCATCAACCTGCTGCCCAAGCAGCGCCAGAACCTGCTGTTCTCGGCCACCTTCTCGCCCGAGATCAAGAAGCTGGCCGCCAGCTTCCAGAACAACCCGGTGACCATCGAAGTCGCGCGCAGCAATGCCACGGCAGAAAACGTCAGCCAGACCATCTACAAGGTGGAGGAAGCTGCCAAGGCGGATGCGGTCAGCTTCATCATTCGCCAGCGCGCACTGAAGCAAGTGATCGTCTTCTCCAACACCAAGATCGGCGCGTCGCGCCTGGCGCGCACGTTGCTGGCCGAAGGTGTGAAGGCTTCTGCCATCCACGGCGACAAGACCCAGTCCGAGCGCATGGCCGCGCTGGAGTCCTTCAAGCAAGGCCAGATCGAAGTGCTGGTGGCAACCGACGTGGCCGCACGCGGGCTGGACATCGCCGAACTGCCATGCGTCATCAATTACGACCTGCCCTACAACGCCGAAGACTACGTGCACCGCATCGGCCGTACCGGCCGTGCCGGTGCTTCGGGCGACGCCATTTCGCTGTTCTGCGACAAGGATGAGCGCCTGCTGGTCGATATCGAAAAGCTGATCAAGAAGAAATTCGAGCGCGCCGAACTGACCGGCTTTGCACCGCGCATGCGCGCTGACCGGGGTGAGCGCGGTGAACGCTCGGAACGTGGCGAGCGCGGTGAGCGTAGTGACCGCGGCGAACGCGCCGAGCGTGGCGAACGCAGTGACCGTGGCGAGCGCAGCCGCAGCAGCCGCGACGGCGCAGCCCCGTCGGGACGCCGTGAGAAGGTCGACCCCTGGTTCCTCAAGCCCTATGAGCCCAGCGCTACCGAGACCGTCTCCACCAAGCCGGAACTGCCCAAGAACAACCGTCCCAAGCCCAAGGTCGCGGCCTTGCTGGGTGGCATGCCCAAGCGCTGATCCGGCAAGCGCTGATCCGTTTTCTCAGCGCGGACCGAAACGCGCTCGCCAGCCGGTGAGCGCCAATGTCCAGAATCCTTCCCTGTCGCGGGCCGTGCCCGTGTCCAGTCCAAGAAAGGCCGCCGCCTGCTGCAAGGCTTGCAGCGGCTGGCCCAGGTCTAGTGCCTGGGCGCCGTTCTGCTTGGAAAACTTTTCCCCCGACGCATTCATCAACAGCGGCACGTGCAGATAGCGCGGCGTCGCATAGCCCAGCAGCCCCTGCAGGTAGATCTGCCGCGCCGTCGAGTCCAGCAGATCGGCCCCGCGCACGATGTCGGTGACGCCCTGTTCTGCATCATCCACCACCACCGCCAGCTGATAGGCCCAGAAGCCATCGGCCCGCTGCAGCACGAAATCCCCGGCTTCCGAGGCCAGGTGCTGGGCCTGCGGCCCCAGCCAGCGGTCCGTGAATTGCACCAGTTCGCCCGGCTGGCCGGCATCGGGCACGCGCAGCCGCAGCGTGCGTGGCATCTTGCCGGGGGCCAGTCCGTGGCGGCAGGTGCCGGGATAGAGCGCAGCACCATCGCTGGCCGTGCCGACCCTGGAATCGGCGATTTCCTTGCGGCTGCAGCCGCAGGGATAGGCCAGTGCGCCCAGATGCTCGCGTGCAATCTGGTAGCGTGCCTTGCGCTGGCTCTGCACCAGAATCGGTCCGTCAGAGTGCATATCCAGTGCCGCCAAGGTGGCGATGATGTCGTCTGCTGCGCCGCGCACGGTGCGGGTCTCGTCGATGTCTTCGATGCGTAGTAGCCAGCGGCCATGGTGCACGCGGGCATCCAGATAGCTGGCCAGTGCCGCCACCAGCGAGCCCGCATGCAGCGGACCGGAAGGCGAGGGCGCGAAGCGGCCTACATAAGCTTTGCCGCTCATGCCGTATCCCTCATGGATATCGGTCCGATCAGCGATTGCCGCACGTGCGGCTGTGCCAGGTGCTGAATGAACCACTTCAGCGACTTGCCCTGCTCGGCCTTGGGCCAGGCCACCATGAAGTTGTCATTGGGTTTGGCAGCCAAGGTCTGTTTTTCTACCAGTGCGCCGGTGGCGAGATAGGGCTCGGCCCAGATGCGCGGCAGATGGCCGCAACCGAGGCCTGCCAGCTGGGCTTGCAACTTGTCGGCCACGGTGGCCACTGTCAGCGTTTCCTGGCCGGACAGCAGGCCCATGGTCAGTGTGGGCAGGGACTGGCTGTTGTCGCCCACGGCAATGGCCCGGTGGCTGCGCACCAGCTCTGCCGACAGCGGTTCGGTGGCCGAGGCCAGCGGGTGCGTCGGGGCCACTGCAAAGACCCAGTCCACCGCCCCCAGCTCCTGCATCTGGAAGCGCCCGCTGGTGCGCACCACTTCCGGCCCGTCCAGGGTCACCCCGATGACCAGGTTGGCGCGGCCCTCGATGAGCTTTTCCCAGGCCCCGGTCAGTACGCCGGGCGTGAAGCGCAGGCGGGTGCCGGATTCTTCACGGTCAAAGGCTTCGATCACCGGCAGCATCTTGTCGAAGGGAATCAGGCTGTTGAGCACGATGTGCAGTTCCGTTTCGCGCCCGGTGGCGGTGCGCTTGACGCGCTGCTCCAGGTCGCTGGCGGCCAGCAGCAGATGACGGCCTTCCTGCAACAATTGCAGGCCCGCCGGTGTCAACTGGGCCCGGTGACCGCGGCGGTCGAAGAGCAGCACATCCAGGTCATCCTCCAGCTTGCGCACGCTGTAGGTCAGGGCCGAGGGCACCCGGTCCAGGGCCACGGCGGCCGCGGCAAAACTGCCCTTGCGGTCGATCATGTCAAGGATCAGCAGGGATTCCAGGGTCAGGTTCACGTCTTGCTCCGCTTGTTTAAATTTTTTGAACGAACACTACGGATTTTAGACCTTATCTGCATAAAAGTTAGCCACTATAGTGACGCCATCGACAAACATTTTGACCAAATCAATTCCGGTTTGGTCCCACTCAAGAAAGAGGTGTTGACATGATGGAACTTCGCAAAGCGAACGATCGTGGCCACGCCAACCACGGTTGGCTGGATTCGTATCACAGCTTTTCCTTCGCGGACTACTATGATCCCAAGCACATGGGCTTCGGTCCGCTGCGGGTGATCAACGAAGACCGCGTGGCCGCAGGCCAGGGCTTTGGTACCCATGGCCACCGTGACATGGAGATCATTTCCTATGTGCTCGAAGGTGAACTTGCGCACAAGGACAGCATGGGTAACGGCAGCGTGATTCGTCCCGGTGACGTGCAGCGCATGAGTGCCGGGACTGGCGTGCGCCACTCGGAGTACAACCACTCCCAGGATGGCACCACGCATTTCCTGCAGATCTGGATCATGCCGGACCGCGCCGGCGCCGAGCCGGGCTATCAGGAAGCGCACTTTTCAGCCGCCGACAAGGACGGCAAGCTGCGCCTGGTGGCTTCGCGTGATGGCCGTGAAGGTTCGGTCAGCATGAACCAGGATGCCCAGCTGTACGCCGGTCTGTTCGACGGCGCACAAGCGGCCGAGTACACCTTGCCGCAAGGCCGCCTGGGCTATGTGCACGTGGCCCGTGGCAAGATCAGCGTCAATGGCCAGCCCCTGCAGGCGGGCGATGCCGTCAAGCTCAGTGCGGTCGACCGCATCGAGATCAGCGGCGGAGAGAAGGCTGAAGTCCTGTTGTTCGACCTGCCGCGCTGAGCTTGAGCGCGTCGCACGCAGTAATGCAGTAGGCAGTTTGCAGTAGCAACCCGCCGGTACCGATCACACCGGCGGTTTTCCCCGCGTCACTTCACTCTCTAGAGAAGGAATTTCGTCATGACCAAAGTTGCCATCGTTTACCACTCCGGCTACGGCCATACCAAGAAGCAGGCCGAAGCCGTGCAGGCTGGCGCGGCCGGCGTTGCCGGTGCCGATGTCGAGCTGATCGCCATCAGCGCCGAAGGCACCATTACTGATGAACAATGGGCCAGCCTGGACGCGGCCGACGCCATCATCTTCGGTTCGCCGACCTACATGGGTACCGTGTCCTGGCAGTTCAAGAAGTTCGCCGACGCCTCCTCCAAGCCCTGGTTCAGCCAGAAATGGAAGGACAAGGTCGGTGCCGCCTTCACCAACTCGGCCACCATGAACGGCGACAAGCTCTCGACCCTGCACTACCTGTTCACGCTGGGCATGCAGCACAGCATGATCTGGGTCGGTACCGGCCTGATGCCTGCCAACAGCAAGGCGGCCCAGCGCAATGACATCAACTTCGTCGGTTCCTTCTCGGGCCTGATGGCGCAAAGCCCGTCGGACTCCTCGCCGGAAGAAGGCCCGCTGCCGGGTGACCTGGAAACCGCCAAGCTGTTCGGTGCGCGCGTGGTGGAAACGGCTGCCAAGTTCAAGAAGTAATTGGGCGCAAACTGTCTATATTTGCATCTTGAGTATGAACAATGCCCCCCGTTCCGATCGGAACGGGGGGCATTGTTTTTTGGAAAAGCCTACATCAGTTCCCGAAACTGATAGCTCGTTTCGGTTTGCTGATGAAGCTGCAGACGCGGCAGGATCTGCGGCTGGCCATCGAGGTCGATGGTGGGAAGCGTCAGGACGAGCGTCTGACCGATACGAAAATGTTTTGCCGCCACGCTCGCAAACCGATACTGGCGTGAATTCCGGGCGGGATCATCGCTGCCGCCGCTGCCTGAGCTGGCTCCCCGGAATGGCAGTTCAGCCGCAAACGTGAAACGCTTGACGACCCTGGTGGTCCGGGCATCTACCCGCTGATCCACCAACTCCATACGCACGGGGCCTTCCACTGATCCCAGGTCATCGGCATCCGAGGGACAGGTATTGTCTTGCAGCCGCACGCTGTAGGGAACATCGATACGGGCCGGGACCAGGGTACAGCGGGTTTCGAAGCTCAATTGCTCAATGGCGAGGTCTTCGCGCTGGCCTGTGACAGGGTCTTGCAGGATGACGCGGGGAGTTGGCATGTGCAGCTTTCTCCCCGGGCCCACCTGGATAGTCCCACAGAGACGTTGTGCCCCTCCGGCGCCGCAGGCTTCCAGGGTCATCCAGAAACCATCCTGTATGGCAAGGCGGATGCTGCCACTGCGATAGGAGACCGCCTGCACCGCCGTCGCGGCCTCGTCGATGTCAAGCCGTTCCACCTCACGCGTGACTTTCGAGGCGCAGCCTCCCAGCATCATTGCGCTCGCGGCGGCCAGCACAGTGGCGAGCCGCATGGGCGGCGTAGAAGGATCAGGCCAGCGCGCCGCTTGCAGCATTGGTTGCGGGTTCGGAGCGCTTGCCGGCGCAATGCGGACAAGACTTGCCCGGCACGTAATCCGGCGAGAGCTGTTCACGTGGGGTGACCACGGCGCGGCAGGCGAAGCATTGGGCGGTCTGGGTTTCCTTCAACTCCGGGCTCAGCGCGGTGCGATAGTCGAAGACGAAGCAGTCGCCGTTGTAATGGGCACCGCCGACATCCTCGAAATACTTCAGGATGCCGCCTTCGAGCTGGTAGACATGGTCATAGCCGATGTTCTGCATATGAATCGCGGCCTTTTCGCAACGAATGCCGCCGGTGCAGAAGGTGACCACCGTCTTGCCTTCAAAATCGGCCTTGTGCTCCTCGATCACCTGCGGGAATTCCGTGAACTTGCCGATGCGGTAGTCCACCGTGTTGTCAAACGTACCGACATCGACCTCGAAGCCATTGCGGGTATCCACCATCACCACCGGACGGCCTTCGTCGTCATGGCCCTGGTCCAGCCAGCGCTTGAGTTCCTTCGGCTCCACGAAAGGCGCACGGCCCAGCTCCGGCTTGATCAGCGGATGCTTCATGGTGATGATCTCGGCCTTCAGTTTCACCAGCATGCGGGTGAAGGGTTGCTTCTCGGAATAGCTCTCCTTGACCGTGAGATCGGCAAAGCGCGCATCGGCGCGCAGCCAGGCCAGGAAGGCGTCGATTTCATGGCGCAGGCCGGCCAGGAAGAGGTTGATGCCTTCCGGGCTCAGTATCACGGTGCCACGAAGGTTGTTCTTCTGGCAAATTTCGAGAAAGGCCGGACGCTTTTCAGCGGTGTCATCGAAGCTGATGAACTTGTAGGCGGCGATGTTGACGTAGGGGGTCTGCGGGGACTGCATGATGGCGTACTCAACTGTAAGTCTTTGAATCGTCAGCATTATAACCGTGCACCCCGGCTCGCCGCAGTTATTTGGCCGGAGCCTGCGGCTTCTCTGATGCAGATCAAGGCGCGCCGGGAGGATCTGGCAGAAAGGGCAGGTGTAAAGTCTTCATATTTCTCACAAATCGGGAGCAATCGGAATCGGTCAGGGGCACAAGCTCCGGTAAAATGGCTACCCTATGACTACCCCGCAATTTGTACACCTCCGTATGCACTCGGAGTACTCCATCGTGGATGGCCTGGTGCGTATCGACGACATCGTCAAGGCCGCCGCCAAGGATGGACAGGCCGCCCTGGCCGTGACCGACCTCGCCAACCTGTTCTGCATGGTGCGTTTCTACAAGGAAGCGCGCGGCAAGGGCGTCAAGCCCATCGCCGGCTGCGACCTCTGGATCACCAACGACGCCGACCGCGAAAAACCCTTCCGCCTGCTGGTTTTGATCAAAAGCCGTCATGGCTACCTGCAGTTATGTGAAGTCTTGTCCCAGGCCTGGCTTACCAACCAGTACAAGGGCCGTGCTGAAGTCCGCATGGAATGGCTGGACGCGCTGCGCCACCAGGAAGGCGGCAATGGATTGATCGCCCTGTCGGGTGCCGCCATGGGCGACGTCGGCCAGGCCATCGACAACGGCAATCTGGCCCAGGCCGAGGCCTGCGCCCGCCGCTGGGCCGAGATCTTCCCCGGTGCCTTCTACCTGGAACTGCAACGCGCCGGCCAGGCCAACATGGAACTGCAGGTGCGCCAGAGCGTGGCCCTGGGCGCCAAGCTGGGCTTGCCGTGCGTGGCTACGCATCCGATCCAGTTCCAGAGCCCTGAAGAATTCATCGCGCACGAAGCCCGCACCTGCATCGCCGAAGGCGAGATCATGGCCAATGCGCGCCGCGTGCGCCGCTTCAACGAGCAGCAATATTTCAAGTCGCAGGCCGAGATGGCCGAGCTGTTCGCCGACCTGCCCGGTGCGATTGCCAATACCGTGGAAATCGCCAAACGCTGCAACCTGGTGCTGCAGCTGGGCAAGCCGCAACTGCCCGACTTCCCCACGCCGGACGGCATGACCATCGACGACTTCCTGGTGGCCCAGACCAAGGCCGGGCTGGAAGTGCGCCTGAAGGAACTGTTCCCCAACGAAGCCGAACGCGAGAAGCAGCGCCCGCGCTATGAAGCGCGCCTGGAGTTCGAGAACAACACCATCATCAAGATGAAGTTCCCGGGCTACTTCCTGATCGTGGCGGACTTCATCCAGTGGGCCAAGAACAATGGCGTGCCGGTCGGCCCAGGCCGGGGTTCCGGTGCCGGCTCGCTGGTGGCTTACTGCCTGTTGATTACCGATCTGGACCCGCTGCGCTACAACCTGCTGTTCGAACGTTTCCTGAACCCCGAACGCGTCTCGATGCCCGACTTCGACATCGACTTCTGCCAGGAAGGCCGCGACCGCGTCATCCAGTATGTGAAGGATCGTTACGGCAAGGAGGCGGTCTCGCAGATTGCCACCTTCGGTACCATGGCCGCCAAGGGCGCGGTGCGCGACGTGGGCCGCGTACTCGACCTGGGCTACAACTTCTGTGACGGCATTTCCAAGCTGATTCCCTTCAAGCCGGGCAAGCTGGTCACGCTGGCCGATGCCATCGAGGAAGAGCCGCTTCTGAAGGAGCGCCTGGACAACGAGGAAGAGGTCAAGCAGTTGATGGGCCTGGCCCAGCAGGTCGAAGGCATCGCCCGCAACATCGGCATGCACGCCGGTGGCGTGCTGATCGCCCCCGGCAAGCTGACCGATTTCTGCCCGCTCTACACCCAGGGTGGCGATTCCGGCGTGGTCTCGCAATACGACAAGGACGACGTGGAAGCCGTCGGCCTGGTGAAGTTCGACTTTTTGGGCCTGACCACGCTGACCATCCTCGACCGGGCAGTGCGCTACATCCGCATGCTCGATCCGGCCATGGCCGAGTTCGACCTGGCCAAGCTGCCGCTGGACGACCGGCCCTCCTACGAACTGCTGACCAAGGCCAAGACGGTCGCCGTGTTCCAGCTGGAAAGCCGCGGCATGCAAGGCATGCTGAAGGATGCGCGTCCTGACCGCTTCGAGGACATCATCGCCCTGGTGGCGCTGTACCGTCCGGGCCCGATGGACCTGATCCCCGACTTCTGCAAGCGCAAGCACGGCGAAGCGTTCGACTATCCTGACCCGCGTACCGAGGGCATCCTCTCCGAGACCTACGGCATCATGGTCTATCAGGAGCAGGTGATGCAGATGGCGCAGGTGATCGGCGGCTACTCGCTGGGCGGCGCCGACTTGCTGCGCCGGGCGATGGGCAAGAAGAAGGCCGAGGAAATGGCCAAGCACCGTGAACTGTTCCGCGAAGGTGCGGCCAAGAACGGGCTGGACCAGGCCAAGGCCGATGAAATCTTCGACTTGATGGAAAAGTTCGCCGGCTACGGCTTCAACAAGTCGCACGCCGCGGCCTATGCGCTGCTGTCCTATTACACCGCCTACCTGAAGGCGCATCACCCCGCCGCGTTCATGGCCGCCAACTTGTCGCTGGCCATGGAAGACACGGACAAGGTCAAGATCCTGATCGAAGACTCGATCGACATCTGCAAGCTGGCCATCCTGCCGCCGGACATCAACAAGTCCGACTACCGCTTCATGCCGGTGGGCGAGCCGGGCAAGAAGGCCACCCAGATCCGCTATGGCCTGGGCGCCGTCAAGGGGGCCGGGCAGAACGCCATCGAAGCCATCCTGGAGGCGCGCAAGAGCGGCCCCTTCAAGGACCTGTTCGACTTCGCCAAGCGGGTGGACAAGAAGCAGATCAACCGCCGCACCATCGATTCGCTGATCCGCGCCGGCGCCTTCGACTGCTTCAAGGTCGATCGTGCCATCCTGCAGGCCTCGGTCAACCTGGCCTGGGAAAGTGCCGAGCAGGCCGAGAAATCGGCCAACCAGGTCAGCCTCTTCGGTGGCGACGACAGCGACCTCGAAGCGCCGCTGGAATACGTGCAGGTGCCGGCCTGGAGCGACAAGCAGCGCCTGACGGAAGAGAAGGGCGCCTTGGGCTTCTATCTCTCCGGCCACCTGTTCTCGGCTTACGAAAAGGAAGTGCGCCGTTTCGTGCGCACCAAGATCGCCAGCCTCGAACCCTCTTGGGAACCGCGCAGCCTGGCCGGCATCATCACCGGCGTGCGGGTGCAGATGACCCAGCGCGGCAAGCTGGTGATCTGCACGCTGGACGATGGCACGGGCGTGATCGAGGCAACGATTTACAACGAATTGTTCGAGCCCCTCAAGCACCTCATCAAGGAAGATGAACTGCTGGTGGTCTCGGGCAAGGTGTCGGAAGACCGTTTCAACGGCGGCCTGCGGGTGGCCGCCGACAAGGTCATGGACCTGGGCGCGGCGCGTATCCAGTACGGGGTGCGCATGGTGGTGTCGATCAACAAGGCGGTTGACCCCAACCACCTGCGCGACACGCTGGCCGCGCATCGCCAGGAGCAGGGCCTGCCCTTCGTGATGAAGTACCGCCAGTCCGATGCCGCCTGCGAAGTGGTGCTGGGCGATGCCTGGCGCGTCAATCCCAGCGACAGTCTGCAGTCGACGCTGGTGGCTTCGTTTGGCAAGGAAGCGGTGGTGGTCGAGTATTGAACCTGAACCAAAGCCGGCCGCAGGGGGCAGTCCCTGCGGCTGGCGATGCAGCCCCTGCGTGCAGGGCCGCAAGGCGGAACTGCCGGCTGTCTGGGGGGATAGCCGGTGATCCGCTTGATGTGCAGGCGGGCTTCAGCGCGTGAGCCGTTTCATGCAGTCTCGCGATGCAGTCCGCAGGCCGATGCAAGAAAAATCGATCTTGGATAACTCATAATTACACTTGTATGAAATTCGGTCTCAGCTTGTTCGATGCATTTGTCACACTGTTGCTGTTGCTGGTCTTTCCTGCCCTGTTGATGATGACGCGGGGTGGCAACGCCGGTTTTTATCTGTTGCTGGTCTGTGCGCTCGTTCACGTATTCCTGGTCCGCCGCCATCGTATCCCGTTCAAGGATCTGATGAGGCGCTACTGGTACGTACATCTCGGCATGGCTGCGCTGTTCATCGCCACCGTGATCGGGGCGGGTTTCAACGGCTTCAATTCGCCCAAGGTCTTCGATGAACCCTCTAGGCTGGCGGTGTTTCCGCTGATGCTGTGGATGTTGCTGTCCCTCTCCCCGCGCCAGGTGAAGGTGGCGCAGGCGGGCTATGTACTGGGGGCCATTGTGGGGGCTGTCCTGATCTTCGTGGCAACCAAGGGGGGCGAGAACCGCAACAACATCCACGGTGCGCCCATCATCGTCTTTTCCAATATCGTGCTGCTGCTGGGAATGCTGTCGGTGGCAACGTCAACCTCATCGCAGTCCGAATCATGGCCCTGGCGCTTGTTGCGGATCGTGGCGGCGCTGGCGGGCATGTATGCCTCCTATCTGTCGCAGGCGCGCGGCAGCTGGATCGCCATTCCTTTCCTCGGACTGTTTGCCAGCTACCTGTGGCAGCCCAACAAGCGCTACGTGACGACGGTGGTGGCGGCAGTGCTGCTGACCGGTGCCCTGGTGCTGGCCTGGTCCAGCCCGATGGTGAAATCCAGATTCCTGCAGGTCGAAACGGAGACCGCGAGTTTTCGCAGCGGAACCGATCTGGATACCTCGCTGGGCACCCGTTTCCAGCTGTGGCACGGATCGATGGTGCTGTTCACGGAGCACCCGCTGCTGGGCGTGGGTCCCGGAAAATTCACCGCCGGCCTGAGGGAATTGAAAGAACGCAAGATCATCACCCCAGCCGCCGCAAGCGGCTTCTATCATTCGCACAATGACGTGCTGTTCAACATGTCCACCATGGGCCTGCTCGGGCTGCTGGCGATCCTGATGACCTATCTGGCACCGGCCGTGCTGTTCTGGCGCTACCTCCGGCATGAGGATGCCTGCCTGCGCCGCTATGCCGGCGGGGGCGTGATGCTGGTCATGGGCTACGTCATCTTCGGGCTGACCGATTGTTTCTTCTGGGGCCTGAGCTATACCTTCTACTGCATCGCAGTGGCGACACTGGCTGCGCCTCTGATACAGTCCACGCTGCAGCAGCGCGCCGCCACCCGCCAGGGTAGCGCTCGCGATGCCGCTGATTCCCGTCCATCCGGTGCTTTGGCCAACACATGAATACCTCCAATACGCCTGCCGTCCACTGCTTCGTCATCAATCTCGCCACTGACGTGGCGCGGCGCGAGACCATCTCGGCCCAGCTGGATCGCTTGCAGATCCCGCATACCATCTTCCCGGCGGTCGATGGCCGCCTGTTGTCGGAGGAAGAGTTGAGCGTGCGCTACGACCGTGCACGGGCCATCGAGGAATCGCACGACCTGACCCGGGGTGAGATCGGATGCGCGCTCAGTCATCATGGCGTGTATTGCGAGATGGTGCGCCAGGGCATCACCCACGCGCTGGTGCTGGAAGATGACGCTCGCCTCAACGACCAGGTACCCGGCCTGCTGCCGCGGCTGGCGCAGATGTATCCGGCCGAGGTATCTCAGGTGGTGATGCTCAACTACGTGGAAAAGTATTCGCGCAATCGCATGATCCAGCTCGATGATACGCACAAGCTGGTCAGCACCTATGGCGGCAACAAGAATGCGCACGGTTACTTCCTCACGCTGGGGGCGGCGCGCAAGCTGTCGGAGAACCTGTTCCCGATCTGGCTGGTGGCTGATCGCTGGGAGCGGTTCAAGGAAAAGAAATTCATCCGTCTCAAGGCCTTGCTGCCGTATTGCATTGGCCTCACCACGCTGGCCCAGGATTCCAACCTGAACACTGACCGCGTGGCCCGGATGGAACTGTATCCACGCGGCGGACTGATGTATTACCTGCATCGCTACCTCTACAAGAAGTTCATCTATCAGCTGTTCGTCCGACCCTTCCTGCGCGTGGCCACGCAAAAGGAAACCTGGTAACCGGCCTTTTCCCGGCCGCTGCGGGAATTCATGCAACAAGAGCCTATGAGCACTATCGACCAGATGCCGGTGTCGCCCGCGCAGTCCGGGGACACGCCGTTCCACATCGCCTTCGGCATCGACGGGCGTTACTTTCGCTATGCCGGTGTCACGATCACGTCCATCCTGGAAAACAACCGCGACCAGTCCTTCGTCTTCCATGTCCTCGCGCCCGATGTGCCGGAGGCCGTCAGGCAGAAGTACCAGGCGCTGGAGCAGCGCTATGGAACGCAAATCGTCTTCCACCTGATCGATGAAGACCGCTTCGCCGAGTATTACCAGTTCTCGCGCCACTCCCAGTATTCGCCGGCCGTCTTCACGCGCCTGCTGATTCCGGAAGTGCTCAAGGACACGGCGCGTGAAGTCCTGTACCTGGATGCCGACATCCTCTGCACCGGCAGCATCGCCGGCCTGCGGGATCTGGACCTGCGCGACGATGTGGTGGCCGTGGTCAGCGACCATCTGGAGACCACCGTGCGCAACCGCTGCGCCGCGCTGCAGCTTCCGGCCGATCAATACTTCAACTCCGGCGTGCTCTACATCAACGTCGCCAACTGGATCGCCAACGACATCACCGCACAGGTGATGCAGGCCATCGTGCAGCATGGCCAGAAGCTGGTGTTCCCCGATCAGGATGCGCTCAACATCGTGCTGGCCGGGCGTGCGCGTTACATCGAGCCGTGCTGGAATTTCCGCTACAACCTGGAGTTCATGCTCAATGGCGGCCAGTTCGATACCTGGCTGCCCGGTCCTGCCGTGTTCCTGCATTTCACCGGACGCGTGAAACCCTGGCATGCCTGGAACCTGCATCCCTCGCGCGAACTGTTCTCCAAGTATCTGGCGCTGTCGCCCTGGGCCGGTACGCCGCTGGACGCGCCGCGCCATTACAAGGAGATGCGCATGTATGCCGGCTTCCTGAGGAAGAAGAAGCAATGGGGTGGCTGGCTCGCGTGGTACACGACCTACCTGGCCCACAAGTTCGGCCTTGCCGGCCGGGCGGGCAAATGATGATGCCTCTGCGCCGGCGGCTTCCGGCCCTCCCTCTCCGGTTCCGGTGCGCGTGCCGGCCGTCGTGATCCCTCGTGCTCCCTCGCGAACCCTTTTGAGCAAGCCTATGCCACAGACTCACATTCCGCCGCAGTTGCTGCAGCAGAGCGACAAGATCCTCATCATTGCGCATCTGGCGCTGGGCGATTTCACCTACCTGCAGAATTCGCTGCGCGCCCTCGCGCAGGCCTATCCGCATCTGCGCATCCATGTCTGGGTCGACGAGCTGCGCCGTACCGACGATGCTTCGCAATGGCCCCACCTGAAACGCTATGCGATCTATGACTGGCTGCGCGAGTGCAGCTTCATCGAGCGCATCTACGACGAGACCTACAGTCCCGCGCTGCTGGAACAGTCAATCGGGCGTGCGCAGGCCGAAGCCTATCCGCTGGTGGTCTCGCTGGGCTTGCTGCGGCGTCCGGCCTATGCGCGCCTGGCGCGCAAGCTTTCGCCGCACGGCTTCGTGGCCGGCCAGACCAAGCCCGTGCATTTCATGGATGTGCGGACCTATCTCGCCTACCGCAAGCTGGATGCCGTGATCCCGGCCTATCCCAAGAAAGAGAAGGGCGCACGCCACATCAGCGATATCTATGCCGGCTGGTTCGAGACCCTGTTCGGGATCGCCATTGCGCCGGCGGAGCGTTTTCCGTTCGTCGACATTCCGCCGCAGTGGCACGCGTGGAGCAGCGAACAACTGCAGCAGTGGGGTGTCGGCCCGCAGCAGAAGCTGATCTTCGTCAACGGTTTTTCGAAGGCCCCCGAGCGCAGCTGGTCACTGGACCGCATCCTCGATCTGGCCCGCCGCCTGCAATCCAGGCCGGGATGGGAGGAGGTTCACTTCGTCGTCAATGTGGTGCCGGAAGCGCTGGCCGACGCCGAACGCCGCCTCGCCGCCGTGCAGTCGCCGCGCCTGCATCTGTTCAGCGCCGACCAGAATTTCTTCCAGCTGCCGGCCATGCTGGCGCGCTGCCAGCTGGTCATTTCGGTGGAGACCGCCGTCATGCACCTGGCCAACGCGGTGCACGTGCCGGTACTGGCGTTGATGCGCCGGACCAGTCCTGAATGGACGCCCATCGATCAGGCCAACAGCACGGTGATCTGGGTTGCCACGCCCAAAGGCGGGGTGGAGGAAATCACCACCGAGCAGGTCATCGACCATCTCGCCGCCTGGCCACCGGTGCAGCAGCTGTTCGCGGCCTGATACGGTGTCATGCAGGCAGTTACGCTGCATCACGCCAGCATCAAGGCGGCATTAAGCCCGCATTAATGCTGTTCAAGACAGCGTTAATGCGGGCTTAATGTTGTGTTGAGGGGTCTTTGATGTGGCGGTGATGGGATGACCCGTCCGCCGACGCGGCCCTGCCGCTCAGCGCTTGCGCGAATGCTTGCGCAGGTAGCGGACGAACCAGACCAGACTTTGCAGATACTTGCCCTGACGGTAAAGGAAGCGCGAATGCATGCGCCTTTCAGTGCTGTTGGTGGGCGCTTCGTCAGCGGGCATCTGCCGCCACGGCGAGAGCTGGTGGTACTGCGCGAACAGGCGCGTGGCTTCGTGCCCGGTCCAGGCCGACCAGGGCTTGATCGGTCCGGCGAAGTGGATGATGACAGCCTTGCCCACCGGCCGCATGCGCGTCTCGTTGCTCTTGAGATCGTGCACCATGTCGTAGAGATAGTTGTAGTTGCGGCTGATGTAGCGGGCGCGACCGTTGAGCACGATATTGAGCACGTCCTGATCGATGAAGCGCAGCGTTTGCGTATTGTCCAGCAACACCTGCATCACCTGCTCGGTGATCTTCGCTTCCTGCCAGCGCGGGATATTGATGTAGAGCATGCCGCTGTTGAAGTAGCGCGGATCGGCCAGCTGCAGGGCGGCACAGCGCTTCTCGGTGGTGGCCGGGTGATCGGGGGCCACCGCGACGATGTCGTCCTGCATGTCCAGCTGGGCCAGCCCGTCGAGACTGCCCACGCACAGCATGTCGGCGTCCAGGTAGAGCACGCGGTCGGTGACGTCCTGCAGCACCGTGGGAATGACCAGGCGGGTGAAGATCGACAGCGAATAATAGGACGACTTCAGGAAGTGCTCGAACTGCGCAAAGTCGCTGGTCTCCAGAAGATGCAGCCGGGTCTGCACCAGCGGGTTCTGCTCCAGTTCCTGCAGGCGCTGGCGATGCTGCTCGGAGGCGGCAAAGGTCAGCACGTGGAAGGTGAAGCGCCGCTGCGGATTGTTGGCGATGATGGAGGCGATCGTCGCGCCCATCGCGCGGAAATAATTGTTGTCCACACAGAAGGCGATGTGGAACGACGGGCCCGCGTCGGCGTGCTCGGACTGGCTCATGCGATGGCTTTCAGGACTTGTTCAACGGAGATGCGCTCGACCCAGTCGCGCCGCGCCTGCGTGGTGACCACGGTGCTGTGGGCCGCATCATAGGGCACCCACTCCGGATTTTTCTGGCGCATCAGGGCGATCACCGGCACGTGGACCGCATTGGCCAGGTGCATCACGGCGGTCTCCACCGAGATGATCAGATCGGCCTGCTCCAGCAGTGCCGGCAGCTGGAAGAAATTCTCTTCGGCACTGAACAGTACGGTGCGCTCCAGTTGCTGGCGCGCGATCTCCTGCCGTGCGTGCGGCAATTCCTGCGGCACGGCGTTGATGACGAAATCGCTCTGCGCCCATTGCGGCAGCGCCTGCATGGCCTTGATCAGCTGGCCGACCTGGGCCAGGCTCCAGCAGCGCTTTTTGGTCTTGGCATAGGGATTGATGACTACCAGCTTGCGCTGCCCGTCGTCAAAGCCCCAGCTCGCCAGGCGTTGCTGTGCTTCCTCGCGCCACTGCTGCGGAATCTCCACGAAGGGCATGCGCGCAGCGGCATCCACTTCCAGACCGCTCAGTTGGCGGAACCAGTGCGCATACACGTCGGTGATGTGATGCTGCCCGTCCGCCGCGCGGTAGCGGGGGATCGCCGCATCCAGCTTGCGGTAGGCGAGGACGTGATGCGGCTGGTAGAAACGGATGCGGTCCTGCATGCCGATCACCATCCCCTGCGGCGACAGACGCCGCGCCAGCGCAGCGTACTGGTGCGGCCGCAGGGTGGCCAGCGAGACCACGATCGGATAGTGCGCCGCCTGCGCTTCGGCCACCGACTCCTCCAGCAGGGCCGGGCTGTAGGTGCGGGTGTAGACCTTGTTGAAGAAGGGGCAGGCCGCCAGCCAGTCGTAGAGCGAATACTTGCGCAGGAACTCCCATTTGGACGCATCGCCGGTGCGCCTGACTTCATCGACCCACAGGTCGATCTTGAGCTGCGGGTTCTGCGCGGCGAAGGCCTTGAAGAAATTCTGCAGATAGGTGAAGTCGCCGATGGCAAGGTGGGCGACGAAGAGAATCCTGTCCGATGAGCGCAGCAGGTTCTGGGGAATCAGTTGAGTGGGCATGGCCGTCGGCACGGATCAGGCTTGTTGTGAAAACTGCAGGCGGTACAGGTTGGCATACACGCCATCGCGTTGCAGCAGCTCCTGGTGATTGCCGATCTCGGCAATCTGTCCGTGCACCAGCACCACGATGCGATCGGCCCGCTCGATGGTCGACAGGCGGTGCGCGATGACGAAGGTGGTGCGCCCTTGCATCAGGCGTTCCAGCGCGGCCTGGACCGCGCGTTCGGATTCGGTGTCGAGGGCCGAGGTGGCCTCGTCGAGGATCAGGATGGGAGCATCCTTGTAGATCGCGCGGGCGATCGCCACGCGCTGGCGCTGGCCGCCTGACAGGCGCGAGCCATTGTCGCCGATGCGGGTCTCTATGCCTTGCGGCAGGCCTTGCACCACGTCGGTCAGGTGCGCGGCTTCCACGGCAGCGAGGATGCGCGCCGGATCGGGCGACTGGTCGCCATAGGAGATGTTGGCTGCCAGGGTGTCGTCGAACAGCACGGTGTTCTGGTTGACCATGGCGATCTGCTGGCGCAGGCTCAGCAGTGAGATCGATTCGATGTCGCGGCCGTCCAGCAGGATCTTGCCGGCGGTCACCGAATGAAAGCCGGGAAGCAGGCTCACCAGCGTCGACTTGCCGCCACCGGACATGCCGACGAAGGCCACGGTCTCGCCTGCGTGTACGCGCAGGTTGATGTTCTTGAGTGCCTGCTGCTCGTGGCCGGGATAGGAGAAGCTCACGTCGACCAGTTCCACTTCGCCCTGCGCACGCTGCTGCAGGGCCTCGCCGGTGACGCGCTCGGGAGTCTTGTCGATCAGCTTGTAGACTTCTTCGGCGGCGGCCATGCCGCGCTGCAAGGGGCCATTGATTTCGGCCAGCTGCTTCAGCGGGGCCAGCAGCATGAGCATGGCGGTGATGAAGGAGACGAAACCGCCGACGGTGATCTGGCCATTGCCCGACTGGATCAGCGCCATCACGATCACGATGGCCACGGCACAGGCCGTCATCAGCTGCGTGATCGGCACGGTCGAGGAAAATGCCGCAGTCATGCGCATGGTATAGCGGCGCAGGTTTTCGGCACGGTCGTGGAAACGCTTCTTTTCGTATTCGTGGCCACCGAAGATCTTGATCACTTGCTGGGCGCGCGTGGTTTCCTCGATCAGCTGGGTCAGTTCGGCGTTCACCGCCAGGGAGTCGCGGTTGAGCTTCTTGAGTCGCTTGCCGGTAGCGCGTACCACGATCGAGACCAGCGGCAGCAGGACCAGGGTCACGATGGTCAGGGTCCAGTTCAGGTACAGCAGCCATCCCAGCAGGCCCAGCACGGTCAGGGCGGAACGCAGGATGGAAGTGAAGACCTTGGTCACCATGTCGATGATCTGCTGCACTTCAAACATCATCGAGTTGATGACCTTGCCGACCGTGTTGGTGGCATAGAAGTGAATGGGCAGGTCCAGCATGCGCGCAAACATCTGGCGGCGCAGCTCGTTGAGGATGCGGGTGGAGACCCAGGTCATCATGTAAGTACTGGTAAAGGTGGCCATGCCGCGGATCAGGAAGATGCCGATCACCGCTGCCGGCACCAGCCACAGCGAGAACGTGGGTTTGCCCACGAAGCCCTTGTCCAGCAGCACCTGGAAAATATACGGCACCACCGGTTCGGTGGCGGCGGTCACGATCATGCCGAGGAAAGCCAGCGCCAGGCGCTTCTTGTAGGGCCAGTGCAGCGCGGCCAGACGCTTTATGTTGTTGGACAGCATGGGGTATTCCTTGCTTGCAGGTGATGCAGAGTTCGAAAAACAGAGATTATGCCGTGTTCACCGGCCTCAGGGGCGTCTTGAAATGCACTGGCGCGTTATCTGGCGTTAAGGAAGAGGATCTGTGACTGCACAGGAGGCAAAGTCTGGTACATCTGGCCTGACCTGGTGTTCTTTCAAGTTTGTACGATCAGCAATACGCTTTCGCCATTGTTCCGTGCATTCATGCATAGCTGGCGCAGGGAATGCAGAAACGAGTAGAGACAATGTGAGCCTTCGCCGTCCTCTCCATACCGCACACGTGGATCGCTTGCCGGAGCGCTGGTCAGGATCGGTTGGTGGATGTCGTCGGCCAATTCATCGGCTGAACATAAGTCGCTGAAAGTGTCTTCCGCCAGTTCGTCCACATGTGCGCTGGACCAGTCGAACAAGCGCGTGATGGCCTCGGCCAGAGTGGGAAGGGCCTGATCCTGCAGCTTTATCGCTTTCCAGCGGGACCACTCGCTCACCTCTCCAGCATCGTTTTCCCACGTATCAGGAGCTTCCCACGCATACGCGATGTCCTCGGCACCGTATAGCACCCTGAGGTCATTGATTGCGCTGGCTTGGGCCAACTCTTCGATGATTGCCGCCATCCATCCGTTGCGGCTGCCGTTGGTGACCTGTGCCAGCATCTCCGGCGTATCCGCTGTCACCTGTACGGGAGCATCGCCTGGTTCGGCCTGGCTGAGCCATTGGTCAATGCTGGTACCGTGCAGCGCAAAATCGCGCGGTTTCAGATAAGCAAAGTGGAAAAGATCGTTGGACATCGCTGGGTACTGTCTATGAACGCCTGTGCTGATTACATCAGGATGATGTCGTACTGCTCCTGCTGATAATCGCTCTGCACCTGCAGCGACACCGGCTTGCCGATGAAATCCCCGAGCATGGCCAGGTGTTGCGATTCCTCTTCCAGGAACATGTCCACCACCACCTGCGAGGCCAGGATGCGGAATTCGCGCGGATTGAACTGCTTGGCCTCGCGCATGACCTCGCGCAGGATCTCGTAGCACACCGTGCGCGGCGTCTTGACCTGGCCGCGTCCCTTGCAGGCCGGGCAGGTCTCGCAGAGGATGTGGGCCAGCGATTCGCGGGTGCGCTTGCGGGTCATCTCCACCAGCCCCAGCGTGGAGAAGCCCGAGACCGAGATCTTGGTGCGGTCGCGGTGCAGCGCCTTGCCCAGTTCGGCCAGCACGGCGTGGCGGTGCTCCGTGCTCTCCATGTCGATGAAGTCGAGGATGATGATGCCGCCCAGGTTGCGCAGCCGCAGCTGGCGCGCAATCGCGTGCGCCGCTTCCAGGTTGGTCTTGAAGATGGTGTCGTCGAAGTTGCGGCCGTTGACGAAGCTGCCGGTGTTGACGTCGATCGTGGTCATCGCTTCGGTCTGGTCGACGATCAGGTAGCCGCCCGACTTCAGGTCCACGCGGCGGCCCAAGGCGCGCTCGATTTCCTCTTCCACGCCATACAGGTCGAACAGCGGACGCTCGCCCCGGTAGTGCATCAGTTTGGGCAGCACCGAGGGCGTATAGATGGCGCCGAACTCCTGCAGCATGTGGAAGTTCTCGCGCGAATCGACCTGGATGGTGGCGGTCTGGTCGGAGACGAAGTCGCGCAGCACGCGCTGCGCCAGCGACAGGTCCTGGTGCAGCAGGGTGGGTGCCGGCTTGGTCTTGGCCTGCTTGATGATGGTGGCCCAGGTGGTGCGCAGGTATTCCACGTCCATCTGCAGGTCGCTGTCGGAAGCATCCTCGGCCATGGTGCGGATGATGAAGCCGCCTTTTTCCTCAGGTGGCAGCAGCGCCTGCACCTTGCTGCGCAAGAGTTCGCGCTCGGCTTCGTTCTCGATGCGCTGGGAGATGCCGATGTGCTTGTCCTGCGGCAGGTAGACCAGCATGCGCCCGGCAATCGAGATCTGCGTCGACAGCCGCGCCCCCTTGGTGCCGATGGGGTCCTTGATGACCTGCACCGTAATGGTCTGGCCATCGTGCAGCAGCTTCTCGATGGGAATGGCCGGCGCGTTCTGGCCGTCGTGCGGACGGGCTTCCCAGATGTCGGCCACGTGCAGGAAGGCGGCACGCTCCAGGCCAATGTCGATGAAGGCCGACTGCATGCCCGGCAGTACCCGCACCACTTTGCCCAGGTAGATGTTGCCGGCCAGGCCGCGCGAAAGGGTGCGCTCGATGTGCAGTTCCTGCACGGCGCCTTGCAGGATCAGCGCCACGCGCGTCTCCTGCGGCGTGATGTTGATGAGGATGTCTTCGCTCATAGGATGCGAACGCCCGCTTGTTGTAATAGTTGAGCCGTCTCGAAGAGCGGCAGCCCCATGATACCGGAATGGCTGCCCACGATATGGCTGATGAAGACCGAGGCCAGCCCCTGGATGCCATACGCGCCGGCCTTGTCGTAGGGTTCGACGGTATTGCAATAGGCGGCAATGGCCTCTTCGGTCAAGGGCGCAAAGCTGACGTCGGACTGCTGCACGATCTGCCAGACCTCGGTTTCCACCCCGAGGGTCAGGCCCACGGCCACGCTGGTCAGGACCTGGTGGGTGCGGCCGGAGAGCAGGGTGATCATGCGCACGGCTTCATCGTGATCGGCCGGTTTGCCCAGGATCAGGTCGTCCACCACCACGGTGGTATCGGCCGCCAGCAGCGGACGATGCGGCAGCTGCCGCAGGATCATGGTCTGCTGGGCGCTGTCGAGCTTGGCGCGGGTGACGCGGGCGACATAGTCCAGCGGGGCTTCGCCGGGCAGCACGCTCTCGTCGACTTCCTTGTCCGAGAGCATGAGTTCGAAATCGATGCCGATCTGGCGCAGCAGTTCGCGGCGGCGCGGGCTTTTCGAGGCGAGGTAGATTTTGTGGTCCGCTTGTTTCATTGAGCCAGGGATGTCAAGAGCCGGTACCGGAAGGCCGGAAGCCGGCGGTGGACGCCGTCAGGCGCGGTGATACGGATGGTTCTGCGTGATCGACCAGGCGCGATAGAGCTGCTCGGCCAGCATCACCCGCACCATGCCATGCGGCAAGGTCATGCTGGAGATGCGGATGAGCGTATCGGCGCCGGCCTTGAAGCCGGGATCGAGCCCGTCAGCCCCGCCGATGACGAAAGCCACGTCGCGCCCATCCTGCTGCCACTGCTCCAGCTGCTGGGACAACTGCACCGAAGTCCAGTCGCGTCCGCGTTCGTCCAGCGCAATCACGCGCGCGCCCTTGGGCAGCGCCGCTTCGATCTTCTCGCGCTCCTGCGCCATCACGGTTTCGGCCGTGCGGCTGCCGGAGCGTTCGACGGGTTTGATTTCCTTCAGGATGATCCGGCATTCCGGTGGCATGCGCTTGGCATACTCCTGGAAGCCGGTTTCTATCCACGCCGGCATCTTGTGGCCGACGGCCGCGATGACCAGCTGCATCAAGCCTTGCTGGTGCGCTTGGCGGCCGGCTTCTTGGCGGTCTCGCTCTTGGCGGGCGCCACGCGCACGGTCTTGCCGGTCGGGGTCTTGGGCGCAGCGGCCTTGCGGGTGGTGCCGGCCTTGGTGGTGGTGGTCTTGCTGCCGGCCGCCGTACCACGGGTGGTGGTGGTCTTGGCCGCCGTGGTCTTGGTGCCGGTAGTACGGGTGGTGCGGGTCGTGCCGGCAGCAGCGCGGGTACCGGTGGTGCTGGTGGTCGTCGCGCGCGGCTTGCGGGCCGGCTTCTTCGGTGCGTCCTCGTCGTCGTCCAGGGCCTGGCTGGCTTCGACGGCTTCAGCCTGGGCGCGGGTGCGGCGGGTCTTGGGGGCCGGGGCTTCGTCGACGGCGGCGCGCTTGGCGGCAGCCGAAGTGCCGGTGCGCTTGGCCGCGCCCAGCTTGACTTCCTTGTCGCCCCAGATTTCTTCCAGACGGTAGTAGGTACGGATGGCCGGCTGCATGATGTGCACGATCATGTCACCCAGGTCGACCAGCACCCATTCACCGGTGTCTTCGCCTTCGACGCTGACGACGTTGCCGCCCTTGGCCTTGACCTTGTCGCGCACCGAGGCGGCCAGCGCCTTGGTCTGGCGGTTCGAGGTACCGGAGGCGATGGCCACGCGGTCGAACAGGGAGGTCAGGTGCGAGGTGTCATAGATGCGGATTTCTTGCGCCTTGACGTCTTCCAGAGCGTCCACGACCAGGGTTTGCAGTTTTTTGATGTCCATTATGAATTTCGGTACAGATGTTGTTGTTCGATATAGTCTAGCACCCTGCCCGGGATCAGCGAATCGGGTCGGGTGCCGCGTTGCAGCTGGGCACGGATTTCAGTCGACGAGATATCGACCGCCAGCCCGAGGGCCAGGTAGCCGTATCCGTGCGTGGTGCTGCGGATCTCTTGCGGCGCAGCGCTGCGCCGCTTGAATTCGTCGCGCACGGCCGGCGGCACGTGCGCATCGGCCAGCGCGAAGCCGGGCCGGGAGGCCGCGCACAAATGCGCGTACTCGAATAATTCCTGCCAGTGCTGCCAGGTGTCCAGGTGCTGCAACTGGTCAGCGCCCATCAGGAACACGATGGACACCTCCGGCCCCAGCTCCGCGCGCAGTGCACGCAGGGTATCGATGGTATAGGTCGCGCTGGAGCGGCGGATTTCCTGCTCATCGATGACCACCGGTACCTGCTGCTGGCCGAATGCGCGCTTGACCATCTCCACCCGGTCCGCCGCTTCGGCCTGCAGGCCGTGCTTCTGCCACGGATTGCCGGTGGGGATGACGCGCAGCTCATCGGGCTGCAGCAACTGCACGAAATGCTCGGCCAGCAGGACATGGCCATTGTGCACCGGATCAAAGCTGCCGCCGAGCACGGCAATGCAGCGTTGCGCCGCGGGCGGCGCCATTACAGCCATTCCTTGTGGACCAGGAAGTCCGAATACAGCGCCGCTTCCGGGCTACCCGGTTCCGGATGCCAGTCATAGCGCCACTTCACCAGCGGCGGCATGGACATCAGGATGGACTCGGTGCGTCCGCCGGATTGCAGCCCGAACAGCGTGCCCCGGTCGAAGACCAGGTTGAATTCCACATAGCGCCCCCGGCGATAGGCCTGGAAGTCGCGTTCACGCTCGCCGTAAGGCATTTCCCGCCGCGCCGCCACGATGGGCAGGTAGGCGTCGAGGAAGGCATCGCCCACGCTGCGTTGCAGGGCGAAAGCCTGCTCGAAGGGCAGGGCGTTGAAGTCATCGAAGAAGATGCCGCCGACGCCGCGCGGCTCCTTGCGGTGCTTCAGGTAAAAATAGTCATCGCACCATTTCTTGAAGCGCGGATACAAGTCCTCGCCATAGGGCTGCAGCGCATCGCGGCAGGTGCGGTGGAAGTGGACTGCATCTTCCTTCACCCCGTAGTAGGGCGTGAGGTCCATGCCGCCGCCGAACCACCAGACGGCTTCTTCGCCTTCCGCATGGGTGGTGAAGAAACGCACGTTCATGTGCACCGTCGGCACGTAGGGATTGCGCGGATGCAGCACCAGCGACACGCCCATCGCTTCCCACGCGCGGCCCGCCAGTTGCGGACGGTTGGCCGCGGCCGAAGGCGGCAGGTTCTTGCCCATCACGTGCGAGAAGCCGACACCGCCGCGCTCCAGCAGGTTGCCTTCTTCCAGCAAGCGCGAGGTGCCGCCACCGCCTTCGGGGCGTTCCCAGGAATCCGACAGGAAAGTCTTGCCATCAGCGGCTTCCAGCGCGGCGACGATGCGCTGTTGCAGGTCCTGCAGGTAAGCCTTGACGGCAGCGGTGTTGGTGGCGGCGTTGGAATGGATGGTCACGGCGGGTCGCTCTGATGCACGGTTACTGGACGGAAATGCGTTCCAACCCGCCATTGTACCTTGACAGCCCCAGGCTGGGGCGTCAAAAGCCGGTCCGCAGGCGATGCCGGACCGGCGTTGTGGGGCAAAGACCTCAGTTTTGCGGCGGCTGGGCCAGTGGCACGGCCACCTGGTAAGTCGCCGGCGCCGGCCAGCCTTCCTTCAGGCAGACCTCGGCGATGGCGTTCTGCACGTCGTTGTAGACCTGGCCGAAATTGGGCGTGGGCGCATGCACGCGCAGGGCGATCAGGGTGCCGGTGGCATTGAATTCCTGGATCACGATGCCCGGTGCCGGCGTCTGCAAGACGTTGGGAATGGCCTTGATGCGTTCGGAAAGCTTGGCGATGGCCTGCTGCGGATCGACGCTGTAGGCAATCTGGCAACGCAGGTCGGTGCGGCGGGTGGCGTTGACGTTGTAATTGATGATGTTTTCCGAGAACAGCTTGTTGTTGCCGATGATCACGCGCAGGTTGTTGTCGGTAGTGATGATGGTGGTCACCAGGCCAATGTCGGAAACCGTGCCGGTCTGGCCGGCGGCGGTGATGTAGTCGCCCACCTTGAAGGGACGCAACACCACCAGGAAGATGCCGGCCGCAAAATTGGACAGCAGGCCCGACCAGGCCACACCCAGCGCCACGCCGACCGCGCCGATCATGGCCGCAAAGGATGTGGTCGGGATGCCGCACACTTCCAGGATGCCCATCACCAGCAGCACGCGCAGGATCACGTGGATGGCCGAGCTGGCGTAGTTGATGAGCGTGGTCTCGAACTGGCGCGCGGTCAGCACGCGGCGCACGATCTTGGAGAGGGTGTTGATGAACATGCCGCCGACGATCCAGATGACGATGGCGGCAATCACCTTGAGCCCGAAAGGCACCAGGTAGAGGTTGATCAAAGTTTCAAAATTGAGCAGGTGGTCTGGCATCGATATGTCCTTTTCTTCTGGGAATGCGGGTCGTGGCGGGGGCATGCTGCCCGGAAACGCCCGTCGTGCTTAGGCTGCGGAGGCGTCATTTTGTTGCAGTGGCACGGCAAGTGCCGCGCATGCCTTCCAAATGAAATCCCCCGCAACACACACACGGCGTTGCGGGGGATGGAGACGGCATGCGGCCCGGCTTAGCGCTTCAGGGCGCGCCAGCCGATGTCGCGGCGCATCTGCGAACCGGCGAAGTGGATCAGGTCGGCAGCATCATAGGCGTGCTTCTGCGCGACCTTGACGCTGTCGCCCAGGCCCACCACGCACAGCACGCGGCCACCGTTGGTGGTCAGCTTCTCGCCATTGAGGGTGGTACCGGCGTGGAAGGTGACGCAGTCGGCGGTCTCGGCCGGGATGTCGGTGATGAGGTCACCCTTGCGCGGTTCTTCCGGATAGCCATGGGCAGCCATGACCACGCCCAGCGCGGTACGGCGGTCCCATTCCAGTTCGATCTTGTCCAGGGTGCCGGTGACCGCATGTTCGAACACGGTCAGCAGGTCCGTCTTCAGGCGCGCCATGATGGGCTGGGTTTCGGGGTCGCCCATGCGGCAGTTGAATTCCAGCGTCTTGGGGTTGCCCTCAGCGTCGATCATCAGGCCCGCATACAGGAAGCCGGAGAAGGGGATGCCATCCTTGGCCATGCCCTGCACGGTCGGCACGATGATCTCGCGCATGACGCGCGCATGCAGTGCCGGGGTGACGATGGGGGCGGGCGAGTACGCACCCATGCCGCCGGTGTTGGGGCCCTGGTCGTGATCCTGCAGGCGCTTGTGGTCCTGGCTGGTGGCCAGCGGCAGGATGTTCTTGCCGTCGACCATGACGATGAAGGAAGCTTCTTCACCGGCCAGGAATTCCTCGATCACCACGCGCGCACCGGCGTCGCCCAGCTTGTTGTCGGAGAGCATCATGTCCACGGCCGTATGCGCTTCTTCCAGCGTCATGGCGACCACCACGCCCTTGCCAGCGGCCAGGCCGTCGGCCTTGATGACGATGGGCGCGCCCTTTTTGGCGATGTAGTCATGCGCGGCCGCCACGTCCGAGAAGGTCTGGTACTCGGCGGTCGGGATCGCATGTCGCTGCATGAAGGCCTTGGCGAAGTCCTTGGAGCTTTCCAGCTGCGCTGCTTCCCTGGTGGGGCCGAAGATCTTCAGGCCACGCGCGCGGAAGACGTTGACGATGCCGGCCGCCAGCGGGCCTTCCGGGCCAACCACGGTCAGCGCCACGTGTTCCTGCTCGACGAAGTCGGCCAGGGCCACGGGATCGGTGATGGCGATGTTCTGCAGGCGCTCGTCGAGCGCGGTGCCGCCATTGCCGGGAGCAACATAGACCGTCTGGATGCGCGGCGACTTGGCAATGGCCCAGGCCAGCGCATGTTCACGGCCACCGGAGCCAACAACTAGGATTTTCATGGGATAGGAAGATAAAAGTGGCGAATGGGGCGGAAAGGGTCGTCTTGTCCGTATCTTTATAAACCGGCTGGGTGATCGGGTGAATTATTCTTCGATCACGGCGTTGGTATAGAGCTCCTGGGTATCGTCCAGGTTCTCCAGCGCATCCAGCAGCTTCTGCATCCTGACGCCGTCCTCGCCCGCAAACACGGTCTCGGTGGAGGGCTTCATGGTGATCTCGGCGACTTCGGCCTTGAAGCCGGCGGCTTCCATGGCGGACTTCACGGCCGAGAAATCATTGGGAGCGGTCAGCACTTCGATGCCGCCTTCGTCGTCGGTGAGGACGTCTTCGGCACCGGCTTCGAGCGCGGCTTCCATGACGGCATTCTCATCGGTACCGGGCGCGTACATCAGCTGGCCACAGTGCTTGAAGAGGAAGGCCACCGAACCTTCGGTCCCCATGTTGCCGCCGAATTTGGAGAAGGCATGGCGCACTTCGGCCACGGTCCGCACACGGTTGTCGGTCATGCAGTCGACGATGATGGCCGCGCCGTTGATGCCGTAGCCTTCATAGCGCACTTCTTCATAGTTCACGCCGTCCAGGGCACCGGTGCCGCGCTGAATGGCGCGGGTGACGTTGTCCTTGGGCATGTTGGCGTCGGAGGCACGGTCCACGGCCAGGCGCAGGCGCGGGTTGGTGTCCGGATCGCCCCCGCCCATGCGGGCGGCGACGGTGATTTCCTTGATCAGGCGGGTCCAGACGCGACCGCGCTTTTCATCCTGACGGCCTTTACGGTGCTGAATATTGGCCCATTTGCTGTGTCCAGCCATGTTGAATCTTTCCTGCGAGAGGGTGAGGCCAGAACCGTCCCGCCTGCGCAAGCCGCTCCTGGAGGCGCCTCGGCAAGACCGGCGGGCGCGGGCAAGGCATCGCTGCAGCAGGGGGACCCGGCGCCCAGGGTTCGATAATGCATTTCCTGGCGCCATGTTCTGACTATAATCGGGCGGGCATTTTACCATACCGCCACCCCGTCATTTTTGCCTTGAAGGCCCAGTCGAGATGATTAATCCGCTTCCCATCGCTACCCATTCCGGCGGGCAACTGTGCCTGCTGCCGCAACTGGCCAACCGTCACGGCTGCATCACCGGTGCCACCGGCACCGGCAAGACGGTCACCCTGCAGGTGCTGGCCCAGGCCCTCTCCGATATCGGCGTGCCGGTCTTCATGGCCGACGTCAAGGGCGATCTCTCCGGCCTGGGCAAGGCCGGCAGCGCCTCCCCCAAGACCAGTGCGCGCCTGGCCCAGCTGGGCCTGCCCGAACCGGCCTGGGCCGCGGCACCGGTGGCGTTCTGGGACGTCTACGGCGAACTGGGCCATCCGGTGCGCGCCACCGCCTCCGACATGGGCCCGCTGATGCTGGCCCGCATGCTCAACCTGAACGATACCCAGCAGGGCGTGCTGCAACTGGTGTTCAAGATTGCCGACGACCACGGCCTGCTGCTGCTCGATACCAAGGACCTGCGCGCCATGCTGCAGCACGTAGGCGAAAACGCGGCCCAGTTCAAGACCGAATACGGCAACATCTCGGCCGCCAGCGTTGGGGCCATCCAGCGCGGGCTGATCGCCATCGACGAGCAGGGCGGCGACCGCTTCTTCGGCGAACCGATGTTGAACATCGAGGACTGGATGCAGACCGATGCCCAGGGCCGCGGCATCATCAACATCCTCGCCGCCGACAAGCTCATGAACGCGCCGCGCCTGTATTCCACCTTCCTGCTGTGGATGCTGTCGGAACTGTTCGAGCACCTGCCCGAAGTGGGCGACCTGGACAAGCCCAAGATGGCTTTCTTCTTCGACGAAGCGCACCTGCTCTTCGATGAAGCCCCCAAGCCGCTCTTGCAGAAGATCGAGCAAGTGGTCCGCCTGATCCGATCCAAGGGCGTGGGCATCTACTTCGTCACGCAGAATCCGCTGGACATCCCCGACACCGTGCTGGGCCAGCTCGGCAACCGCGTACAGCACGCCCTGCGCGCCTACACCCCGCGCGACCAGAAGGCCGTGCAGGCGGCCGCCGAAACCTTCCGTCCCAATCCCATGGTCAATACCGCCCAGGCCATCACCGAGCTGGGCGTGGGCGAGGCGCTGGTGTCCTTCCTCGATGAGAAGGGGCGGCCCAACATGGTCGAGCGCGGCTACGTGCTGACCCCGGCCTCGCAAATCGGCCCGATCAGCGTGGAGGAACGGCGCGCCCTGATCGCGTCTTCGCTGGTGGCCGGCGTCTACGAACAGGCCATCGACCGCGAATCGGCCTATGAGCGCCTGAAGGGACGCGCGGTGCAGCAGCCGCAGGCGGCCCCGGCGCCCGCTCCGCAACCAGTCCCCGCTCCAGCCGATGACAATGCCTGGGGCGCATCGGCAGGCCGCAGCACACCGGCCCCTGCCAGCACCTCGCGTCCCAGTGGCGGTGCGCGCATGCCGCAGCCACAACCCGCTCCACAGCCACAGTCACAGCAGGATCAGGGCGGCGGCCTGGGCGATCTGCTAAAGGATGCCGCCGGTGGCATCTTCGGCAGCGGCAGCGGCAATCGCCGCAGCGATTCACCGCTGCAGGCCATGGTCAAGTCGGCCGCGCGCAGCATCGGTTCGCAGGTCGGGCGCGAGCTCATTCGCGGCGTGCTCGGCTCGCTGATGAAGAAGCGCTGACACGGTGCTGCGCACGCCCGCGCGGCGCGTGCGCAGCCCAGGGTTTACAATCGCGGCCATGACTGCCGCCCACACTCCCGTTCATTCCACTCCGCGCCAGGCCTTCCTGGGCGGACTGCTGCTCGCCATCATTGGTGCCATCTTCTTTTCCGCCAAGGCCATCGTGGCCAAGCTGATGTACCGCTACCAGGTCGATGCGGTCATGGTGATCACGCTGCGGATGTTGTTTTCCTTCCCCATGTTCGCCGCCGTGGCGCTCTGGAAAGCGCGCACCCAGCCGCCCCTGGCGCGCGCCGACGTGCTGCGCATCGTGGTGCTGGGATTGATGGGCTATTACCTGTCGAGCTTCCTCGATTTCCTTGGGCTGCAATATATTTCGGCCGGGCTGGAACGCCTGATCCTGTTCCTTACGCCTTCCTTCGTGATGCTGATCGCGTTTTTCTTCTTCAAGCGCAAGGTCGGCTGGATCGAATGGGCGGCGCTGCTGGTGTCCTACTTCGGTACCGTGCTGGTGCTTCAGCATGACCTGCATACCGGCGGCAGCAACGTCATCCTCGGCAGCGCCCTGGTACTGGGGTCGGCCCTGAGCTATTCGATCTACCTGATCTCTTCGGGCGAACTGGTGCGCCGGGTCGGCGCGGTGCGGCTGGTGGCCTATGCCATGTGCGTCTCCAGCGTGGCCTGCCTGATCCAGTTCTTCATCTTGCGCGCGCCCGCCGACCTGGTCACGCAGGTGGCCCCGGTGTACCAGCTTTCACTTTTCAATGCAGTGTTCTGCACGGTGCTGCCGGTGTTCCTGACCATGGTGGCGGTGGCCCGCATCGGTGCCCCCACGGCCGCCCAGGCGGGCCTGGTGGGGCCGGTCTCGACGCTCTTCATGGGGGCCGTGCTGCTGGATGAACCGATCACCGGCATCCAGCTGGCCGGCACCGCCCTGGTGCTGGCGGGCATGTGGCTGCTGTCGCGCAAGAAGCGCTGAGGCGTTCTATACTGCCTCTCGATATATGAATGTTCAGGCTAGAAATCCACTCACTACAAGGAGACCCAGATGGCAAAAGCAATCCGCATGAGCAAGACCGGCGGCCCCGAAGTCATGGAATATGTGGACGTGGAAGTGGGCGAACCGGGTCCCGGTGAAGTCCGCATCCGCCACGCTGCCGTCGGCCTGAACTTCATCGATTGCTATTTCCGCTCCGGTCTCTATCCGCAGCCGCTGCCGGCCGGCCTGGGCCAGGAAGCGGCCGGCACCATCGAAGCGGTGGGTGCGGGCGTGGCCGGCTTCCAGGTCGGTGACCGCGTGGCGTATGCCGGCCGTCCCAATGGCGCTTATGCCGAAGCGCGCGTGATGCCGGCCGATATCCTGGTCAAGCTGCCGGATGCCATCAGTTTCGATACCGCAGCGGCCATGATGCTGCAGGGCATGACCGTGCAATACCTGCTGCGCCAGACCTATGCCGTGCAGCCGGGCGAGACCATCCTGTTCCATGCAGCCGCCGGCGGCATCGGCCTGATCGCCTGCCAGTGGGCGCGCGCCCTGGGCGTGAACCTGATCGGCACCGTCAGCAGCGACGAGAAGGCGGCCCTGGCCAAGCAGCATGGCGCGGCCCACGTCATCAACTACACCACCGAAAACTTCGTCGAACGCGTCAAGGAAATCACCGGCGGCAAAGGTGTGCCGGTGGTCTATGACGCCATCGGCAAGGACACCTTCACCGGCTCGCTGGATTGCCTGCGCCCGCGCGGCATGATGGTCAGCTTCGGCAATGCCTCCGGTCCGGTGCCGCCATTCGGCGTGTCCGAACTGGCGTCGCGCGGTTCGCTGTTCCTGACTCGCCCCTCGCTGGGCAACTACATCGCTACCCGCCCCGAACTCGATGCCACCGCCGGTGATCTGTTCGACATGGTCGAGAGCGGCAAGATCAGCATCGAGATCAACCAGCGCTATGCCTTGAAGGATGTCGGCCAGGCCCACGCCGACCTGGAAGGCCGCAAGACTACCGGTTCGACCATCCTGATCCCGTGATGGCCGCGTAATCGCCTGATGACCCTGACACAAGAGGAATGCCTATGGACCAGCCCCCGCGCGACCCCGGCCTCGACAATCCCATGGGCCATCCCCCCGAGCAGGCGGCCGGCGCCGACGGCTCGCCCAAGTTCGGGCGGCTGTTGGCGGTGCTGATCTGTGCGGTGCTCATGATCGTGGTCATCACCTTCGCCAGCGAAGCCTACTTCTCCTGATTTTTCGCCGGATATCGAAATTCTTCGGTACGGATCTCGCAAGTTATCGGGGTTTGCCCAAGACTATGCGTGGATCACGCATTTTTCTCCGTCTTGATCGTCAAATGCTGCCTTCGGCGTTCGGGTGAATTCCTTCACCTGAATGCCTCCAGGGAGAACATTTTTGGCGGGAGAGGGAGATGGGAAGGAACTGGCACGCGGTCGTTGTCTGGTGCGGCCGTCTGGCCTTGGGCGTGGCGTGCGGCCTGCACGCTGCGCAGGCGGCCGAGAACGGGGTGAGCCCGCAGGAAATCGTGCTGGGCCAGTCGGCCCCCTTTACCGGCCCGGCCGCCGAGGTCGGGCGCGACTTCCAGGAAGGGGCACGCAGCTATTTCGCCCAGGTCAATGCCCGTGGCGGCGTGCATGGGCGGCGCGTGCGGCTGCTTAGCCTGGATGATGGCTACCAGCCCGAACGCACCCTGGCCAATACCCAGCAACTGATCTGGCGCGACAAGGTATTCGCGCTGTTCGGTTTTTCCGGCACGCCCACGGTGCTGGCGGCGCTGCCGGCCATCCGCGAGGCCGGCATTCCGCTGATCGCCCCGCACACCGGGGCCGCAGCCCTGCGCGAACCCTTCAATCGCCTGATCTTCCACGTGCGCGCCAGCTACGAGCAGGAAACCGGTTTCCTGCTGCGCCAGCTGCAGGGCACCGGGCGCAAGCGCGTGGCGGTGTTCTACCAGAACGATGAGCTCGGCAAGGGCCTGCTGGACAACCTGAGCCAGCGCGCAGCGCAATACGGACTGACCCTGGTCGGCAGCATGCCCATCGAGCGCAACAGCGATGCCGTGGGGCCGGCGGCAGAACAGTTCATGAAGATGCGCCCCGATGTGGTGATCCAGGCCGTGTCCTACGAGCCGGCCGCGGCGCTCATCACGCGCATGCGGGCGGCGGGCTACTTGGGCGGGTTTTCCAATTATTCCTTCGTCGGCAGCCTGTCGCTGGCCGCACGCCTCAAGCAGACCGGGGTCGGTACCGAGATCACCCAGGTGGTGCCATTTCCCAACAAGGCCAGGCTGCCCATCGTCTACGAATACCAGAAGGCCTTGGAAAGCAGCCCCGGCGCGCGCTGCAATTTCATCGGGCTGGAAGGCTACATCGCCGCCCGCGTGCTGGTCGAGGGCCTGCGCCGCGCCGGCCCGCAACTTACGCGTGCCGGCCTGATCCGGGCGCTGGAGAGCATCACCCCG
>JGI24891J29808_1000261_pt1 | contig 49061 bp, 46 predicted proteins | sample FreactcultuFSWF8_FD_29808 | JGI IMG/M metagenome (IMG submission 29808)
GGAGATGCAGGTGGGGGTGGGTCGTCCTGGGCCTGCTTGCGCTTGCGGGAGGAGGTAGTGGTTGATGAAGGGCGAGGTAGAGAAGAGTTTGAAGTTGTATCGGCGGCGGTAGGGATGGTAGGAGAGGCGGAGGCGGCAAGTCTCGCTGCAGAGCGAGTTACTCTAGGAGGCATGTGAGCGGCAGTCGGCCCAAAGGTCTTGTGTCATGGATGAGGAAAGGCAAAGCAGAGGTTGTAACATGGAGATGTTATAATGAAGGAAGGAAGGAGATGTTTGCGAGTGGGAGTGGTAAATTTGGGTGGGTTGGCTGACCTTGAGGCGGTGGCACTTGATGAATGTTCGACGAAGAATGGCTCATGCTCCATGGGTTAGAGCTGTGAAAGCGGCGCCATAAGCGAGGGAAGGAGCAAAGCAACGTCTGTCGGGTGCACGCGTTTGTCTGTCTTCACTCTCGTCCTTTACTCAGACAAGGCTTGCGACTGTAGCGGTATGGTATAGCAGTATATCGAAAGTCAAGGTTGACAGAAGGCTACTGCCAGTACGAAGACAGAGCAGGCGTATCAGGGCCCGTTCGATAGACGTGCCGAGCCTCGCATCTCCGGCCCTGAGACAGCCATGCCCATCCTCCAATCATGCCATCCTGACAAGTTGCACCACTCTACCTGATACATTGCAGCTTCTGTAGGTCACGTTGCACCTGATATCCAACGATCCATGCCATCTCTTTCTTCTGCCTCTTTATATCGCTGCCTGTTCTCCTTCTGCTGTTTCAAACCATCTCTTATCCCCGACTCAGCCATGTCGTCACAGTCAACGTCTCAAAAAGCTCGGGCTCCAACCTTGAAAGTCTGATGGCGCGGTCATAGACAACATCACTGCGACTCGCTTTTATTCTCCCTGCTCCCCATATCACAATCCCAACTATCTTTGATTATGCGAATTCTTATAGACCTCGAATCTTGTCCCATATATCGCATACTAGAAGATGGCTGATCTCTTCCAGCAGCTTGAGGTGCGTTGTCGCAATTTTCAGGTCCAGCGCATCATCCACTTACATTCAACAGGCAGAATACTGCCCGCCCATTGATTCCGCTCTTTTCTCTGCCATTGTCTCTGACTATGACTTGACAAATCCAGAAGCCGCCATTGATGCCAGAGCCACACTAGATGCTCTCAAGGCCACGGCCACCGAGGAGGAAGCTACCGGCTTCGACGCCTCTGGCAGCGGCGCACAACATGAAGATTACACTCCTGGACATCCGGCATCAATGCCGGAGACCTCTGGCTCAGTCTCAAGGGAAACCGACATGACGAGTCTGTCCAATGGCCTATCAAGTGTTGATCTCGACTCGGAAGGATCACCCGACCGCGGAGAATACGACTTCGAAGCCTGCGACCAGGATACCAAGGTTTCAATCTTGAAAGAGATATTTCCTTCGCTCTCCGAATACACCATTTCGCATACTCTCGCTCATCATGATTCAAAATGGAAGCCTGCATTTGACGATCTGTTGAATCAAGTCTACTTTGAAGAGGACGGCAAGATTGACGGCAAGGACAAGGTATCGGCTAAGGGCATCGATGCCTTCAGCGAGGAGAATGTCATGAAAAGGGGCAGAAAGGGGAAGAAGCGCGGTAAGAACCTCAAAACGATCGACGATGTGCGCTCCTCCTCGCTACCAACAGAATCGCGGCCATCTACAAACCAATGGCAAACAGCCAAGGGCGACGTCGACTTTATTTCAGATCGCGCAAACATTCCCACTCAGGTCGTGCTATCATTATACAACCAGGAAAACCGCTCTGTACCAAGGACCATCTCGGCTATTCTCAAGACCTTCTTGTCGGAAGACAGTACCTCGGAGGAACCCGAAGTCCAAGTGGAAGCATCGCTTTTGGGTCAAGACTATCCTGGTCTCGCTCCTGAATATCTTGTGGCCCTGATCAAATTGACGCAGCCCTCAAATACAGCAGCTCGAGAACTAGCGAAAGCCCTCACCACAAAGCAAACCACCCACGAAACCGGCAGCCGCATCATCATCCCCCAATACGCTCCCGTTCGCATCTCCGAAAACGACGACTTTACCCCCCGAAGCAGTTTTGAAACTGACACTTCCACCGTTGATTTCGGCTCCGCCTCCGCCTCCACAGCCCAACTTCGAGCAGCAAGATCAGCAGCTATGGAGCAAGCACGTGCAGCATACCGCAAGTCGAGATCAGACCGCCTCATGGGCGGCGCCGCCGGATACTATTCGCAAGTCGGTCGCGATCATGGGGCCGCTTTGCATCAATCGCAAGCTGCCGTTGCCAACGCTATTGTAGCTGCTCAGTCCTCTGCCTTCGAAATCGATCTGCACGGCGTCACCGTGGAGAATGCTGTGAGGATCGCGAGGCAGAGAACCAATGCTTGGTGGACTGGGCTTGGTGAGAACAAGGTGAACGGTCGTGTAGGCGCTGCCGAGCGTGCAAGCGGATTCCGTATTATTACGGGTGTTGGTAGACATAGTGCTGGTGGTAAAGGTGTGCTTGGTCCCGCAGTCAAGAAGGGTCTCGAACAAGACGGTTGGAGGCTTGAAGTCAACAGTGGTGCGATCACTGTCAAAGGTAAGAGCAGAGCCTACTGAGAAGACGCTCGAGCACATTGGTTATTTCGAGCCTTGGTTACCTCATTCATACGCACTTTTATCCATCTCCTCCTTCCTTGCTTCCTTCTCCCTCTCTCTCTCTCTCATGTCTGTTACAAATCGTTTTCCGAGGCCTTTGTTGTAACAGGAATCGTACCCAATCCAAGACTCCCGGACACCGAATTGTATATCGAACCAGCTATCAATGCAGACCCAGATTTTTCCGTCCTTACGCCACTGTGTCGGTGGTCGTTGGCACCAGGAAGTGCTGCAGGTATCGAGTTTGGGTTGGCGTCCTAGCATACATGTACTGCATAGCCACTGGTGTTTCTTTTTTCGGGTCCCACCTCAGTCTTTTGTATATGTCCTCGCCGACCAAGCCACAAACGCCGCCACATCTGTGTCGGACTGCTATCGATTCGACGAGGTTGTCGACATCATGGTCGGCATGTGCAGTAAGCCTGCCACCTTGAGAGGTGAAAAGCGCAAGATGGCAGACTCAGAGGACGAGATCGTTGAGATTGACGCATCTTCGTCAACAAGACTTTACCGTCAACGTAAAGACAACGTAAGAGGTCACCGAGGTCGAGGCAGCGGAAGAGGAGAAGTACACTTTTTGCTGTGCACGCTTTCTTGGTCTATCTCTGTGGCACGCCGCACCAAATCAAAAGCACTGTGCATTGTTACAGCTTGAACATCACGCGTATGAGTTACGACCTCACCGTGTGCTATATGCTGTCACTTCTAGCCATCTCCCACGGCCATGCCTGGTGTTTTGGTCTGTAGAAATGCACGATGTTCTCAACATCGCTCTAGTCGTCCGCAGAGAGCCGCCTTACTATCACGCTCTCAGTGGAGGGCTGCACTGATCTCAAAATCATTGTGCATTTCTGCAGCATGTGCGTGACAAAGCTCTGCATATGGGGAGGAAACTTCTAACTACAATATACCATCTTGTTCTTTCCATCTTATTCTTTCTTGTGTTCGGCTTCCTTCTTTTGTCCTTCCATGTGTTCAGTCCTTGATGTTTTTCGACACAATCGTTCGAATACACCTTTTTCAAACATCCTCGCCAATCTGTCCGATACGGGCGAGCTTGTGCTGAGCCTCGATGAAATTGGCTCTCTCCTTCTGCAGCTCCTTGCGATGAATCTCACGCTCGCGATCCTCAGCGAGCAGCTCCTTGGAGCGCTCATGGGCCTCGCCCGTCTCAACCTCCAAGCCAGCCTTGAGTTGCTGGATCAGGTTAGTCTCGAGGTCGTGGAGGACTTCGTTGTTGATTCCATGAACAACGTGATCCAAGAAGCGTGAGAGGGCGATGTTGTGGTAGCCTCGGACTTTGGCCATGACCCTGACCTCTTGATCGAAGGGGTCGTCACCAAGGTCTGCTCTGGCCTTGAGATCAGATTTGGCCTTCTTCTTGCGTTCGATTTGATCGACCATGATGCGGCCAGCAGCGCGGTCGGCCGCGTCAAGCTTTTCGACAAGACGCTGGGTAGTGCGACCTTCCTGGAGAATCTGAAGCTCGTTGTCCTGCTCGAGCTTGAAGCCCTTGGTGTTGAGGGTAAAGGGCTTGCGTTGCTCAAGCGTGAGTGCACGCTTTGCGTACTCGAGCTGGCAACGCATGGCGTTGGCGATGTATACCTTGACGATCTTCTTGGCCTCGCTAAAGAAGGCAGTGTTGAGCCATTGGGAGCAAGCCTCTTCGAGCAATTGGTCTAGAATGTTTTGGATCTCTTGCTTGACGTCAGTGATAAACTCGAGCATGGGTGGCTCCCATCCAGCGACAGTTTCCTTGCGAAGGTAGTCAACGGCAAGAGGATCAACCTCGCCAGGGACACCAGAAGCCGTCAGCTTGCCAAGCGTTTCACGCATCTCGAGGAGACGGAAAGTTTTCTTGCCCGTGTTTCCTGCCGAGCTGTTCTTGGAGACAGTAGTGTTATCAGGCTTGATTCTCTTGGAGGTAGATGCTAGGGCGGGGGTTTCGAAGTTGCCCCTTCTCTTTTTACCACCCTGAGCATGCTCAGCAAGCTCGACGGTCGGGCAGGGCGTACCGGTGGGATCCTCATCATCGGAGAGTAGAGAAAAGGTTGGAATGTTTACGGCTTGACGATGACCTTCAGGCGTGGCGACAATAAGGCCCGGGCGAAGCTTGTGTAGGTTGCGTTCGAAAGTGTTGGCCAGTCCCTTGAGTGTGTTCCGCATCTCGTTGTAAGGGTGGGTGCCATGTACGTGCCTTTCGACAGAGGCGCGGAACACATTCAGAGCCTCGAGTACCTTACCGAGAGTATTCTCCGGGGGATCAGGGTAGCCAGCAAGCTCAGTCTCAATCTCTAGCAGATGAGCGTCGACAGTTCTGGTGATCTTTGGCAAGGTAACAAGGATCTGGTGGGTCAGCTTTTTAGAGAGAGCGTCTCGGAGCTTAAAGGTTCCAAAGCGATCCTGGAAAATCTGTAGCTCATTACTCCAAGGGGTTTGGGCAAAGAACTCGTCTTCCTTACTACGGGACTCCTCAGACGAGATGTCATTGTTGAGCTGAAGCTGATCCGGCTGTTTGGTCACAAAGTATCCATGGCCAACTGCAAAAGCATCACCATGAAGGACACTCTGTATGATCTGAGTCTTTGTACCAGGAGGCCAGCGATCAGGCTTGGTGAGACAGCCGACGGTGCGGCTCAGTGCTCCATCGCATTGATCGATCAGGGCAGCGGCGCTCGAGTTGGCAAAATCAGACTCCATGGAGCGAGCGAGTAGGATGAGCGAGTTATCCTGCTTGATGTGATCGGTAACAAAGTTCTCAACAAGATTGACCAGCCATTTGTCCTTTGCGGTAGTCATCTGACGAATCACACCCGGAAGGTCGATGAACGAGAGACTAGGTTGACCGGGGGCGGTGATGTCTAGAATCACCTTGTTGGGAGAGAATTCGACCTTCATGGGCATACTCTCGACCATGTCTGCATTGACGTACTTGACGGGGTTATCGCCGGGGTTCAGGGTGGCCCATTGGGCACGACTGATGACTCCCGCCAAAGCTTCTCTGTCGTCGACGACTGCAAAGGGAATAGTGGTGGGGGTGTGGTCTTCGCGCCATTTGCCATAGCGACCCTGGATGGTGGCATCAATGTTGGGGTTGGAAGAAAACTTTTGTTGGAGCGAGACTTTGCAAGACCAGGCAGTACCGTCATCAGGAGCGCTGTAAAGAGTGATCTGGAGTGGGCAGCGAGTACAGGCTAGAAAGACATTATCATCAGCATGTTTCTCCAGAGACATGACGGAACATGTTTTATAGCCATCATGAGGCAACAATTTTGAAACTTACTTCCGTCACTGCGTGGAACTTTGATACCGCTCAGACCTTCGATAAGTGAGCTCTTTCCAGCAGATTGGTCGCCAACAACGACGATCTTAGGAAGAGGCAGGTTCTTCGCCTCTACACCAAGTGTTTCAAGCTCCTTGATCAGCTCGACCAACTTCTGGACGGGGCGACCGAGCAGGTCGATCTGTTCCTGTTGAGGGACGTCGCACATGTTGAACGCGCCCATAGGGGTAGGTGTCGACGCAGCCATTGTGGGCGTGTCTGAGGTCTGAGATGGCGCCGTATTGAAGACGTCGGGAGTGTGACTTGTGGGGTGAGAATGTTCGAGCTTGATAAAAGGTTGCGCCATTTGTTGTTGACGAGTGCGTTGGTGGAAGAACGGAGAAGAAGCCGGAGGATATGGGAGAAAAGAGATATGTGTTGTGTGGAAGCAAATCCAGCGTCGCTTCAATCATGAGCTGTGCAGAAGTGAAGCAACACACTGGCAACTACAAACGTCGAGGCTCGTCTCACTTCACCCGGAAGTTCTCTAACACGAAGTAACCCACCGGTTCGCCATGAACCTCGAGTGAGAAAGGAGCCTCACCTCAACTGAATGGTAGAGAGTGAATACTACAACTCTCAATCTCGCCAAGCGCTCTCAATGAATATCGTCGGCAATGCAAAAATCATTGTGCATTTCTTTAGCTGCCGAGTACGGGTCGCTGGCGCTTGAAGATGAGTGCCCATGCCTCGGAATAGATCCAGAGTACGAAACATTGATCAGTCTTTCCATAGACGTAGCTGTTATCAACAATACAGTCGTGCACATCTACTGTACAACCATCTTCTATTGGTCAATACGAGCCGCGAGATACTGCCACCACTGGAGCGAACAGAGGCCCAGCTTTCGTGTCTAGATGCGAGGTTAATGTAACATGCGTCCACCTGTTGCAGCATAGGAGCATCGAAGAGAAGCCTCAAACCGACAGAGAAAGACAAAAAATCACCCACAACATCCAGAGAAGATCCTTGTGTTGGCGGAGACATGTTTCATGGCTCGGATGTTGTCGGACTCCGCGCCATTTTCTATCTCGCGACCACCTCAAGGATAGCTAGGCACCCAGGCAAGAGTTGCAGGAGGAAACACCATTTCCAGGAACGACGAGAACATTCCACCGTTGAATGTTTGACTTGCTTGGGACCACTGACGCAACCAGATGGTCACGACTCGACTTGGCCGCATACAGTATGTACACGAGTTTGGTGTCACCAACATGCAGTCATTTGGCTTCCCCATAGCGATTGTGCTCTGCACGACGAACCACGTTTTTGATGCAGGTCCCCATTCTCTGAGCAAGCGAGCTGGATGGTAGCCGGTGCCTTGCAGGCTGACGTTGCTGATTTCCAGTCCACGTGCGTGATTGTTCATCTCACATGCTCGCTTGCAAAGAAGGTTGTACTGAAACGGGTTCAATGATGTCCGATGTTGGTACCGACCCGGCGTTGCTTGTCGCACATGGAAGATAGGGCACACAGCAGAGTGTTCAGTCAATGAGAGCGATGGACCTTCGGACTTCCATGAATTCCAGAGTGCGGTAACATTTCGAGCTTCGATGGAAAGCTGCCGTGTCCCACGAGATTTCGTGCAAAGCTTCACGCTTGCAGCCACCGTGGCTGATGTGTAGGTCTGTACCACACTGGAATAGAGCTTCCTCGATGTCGCAAGTAGGATGTTCATGTACGGCCAAGGTGAAATAGAGTTAGACACCAACCTTGCTGCTATATCTTGCCGTGCATGTAGCTGCGGAATTGCACGAAGCGTTTGGAAGTGGTATAGACGTCCGACGAGTCTGAGGGAATGGGCTGTTCGACACGTTCTCCCGAAATACGACTGTAATACACTTCCATACCTAATAGTACTTCAAAATAGCTGCGAGAGTATGATAAAGACAACGAATCGCAGAAACGGAAAATGAGTGAGAGCAGAAGTGGAATCAAGAAGCTTTTTCCCCAGGGCGTTCGCTGCCAATCTGACAGTTGCACGCTTTTCCCAAAGGGGAAGGGATAACCTCCACCGGCAACCTACATCCGAGATGCTATCTCCATTTGTGATGACATACGATGCGGTCGTGAGGAAGGGACGGCACGAAAAGAACGAGGGGTCCAAATCAAACATGGCAGTTACGACATAGCACCTTTCCAATCAACAATCTTTGCTTCACACAAATTGCGCACTTGATGACAAACCAGGAGCTCCTAGTGGCACCGTCGCTCTTTCCCGTCGTATAAACATTTCACGCCAGCCCGCACTGCTCACGATTGAGTGCCTTGCGCTTCCCGACCGACACACGATACAACAGTATGGAGCGCGACGAATCAGACCCAGCCGTACGAAAAGATGAGGCGCGTGTCCCGTTTGACGTAGTGCCCAATCCAGATACACAGGTCGACCAAGGCGTAGACGAGAAAGCAGTACGCCATTCAAGAGATAGCGATATCGACAGACCTGCACGGTCACAGTCCAGAGATGAAGAGAGTGGAATAACAGCCGTGGGCGAAGACACCAACGAGAAAGAATTCGAAGTCACTTGGGATGGCGACGAAGACCCTATGAACCCAAGAAGCATGGCCCACGCGCGCAAATGGGTTATAATCATCATCCTCAGTGCGAGTTCATTATGCGTGTACGTAGAACCCTTTCTTTATCCATCTCCCGATGTCCAGGCAGATAGGGCCATTCCATTGCCTACCATTGAACTCCCAATTCACCTCCAAACGCCTATCCATCTACACAAAAGATGAGCCTAACCATTGCCAGGACATGCGCATCTGCAATGTACACTAGTACCTATGCTCAATTGGAGAAGGAGTTCCACTGCTCAAGGATAGTTGCTACCCTTGGACTGTCGTTGTTCGTGATAGGACTAGGCTTGGGCCCCATGGTCATGTCACCGCTCTCAGAAGTAGGTTCTGATATGATAGAGATGGAAGTGTCGTGGAGGTTGACCAAATCACAAGTTCTACGGCAGAAGACCCATCTACATCGCATCTTACGCCTTCTTCCTAATCTGGCTAATACCATGCGCTGTGGCACCGTAAGCTCTTTGGAATTTTAGCTGCCGCTAGAATTGATTCGAACTGACATTTCCAAGAAACATTGCAACAATGTTGGTGGCGCGCTTCCTCGACGGACTTTCTGGCAGTGCCTTTTTGAGGTATGACCGATTCTCCTGAATATCTGTAACAAAGGCCTTGCCTCATCAGGGGCTAATTCGCGATGAAACACAACAGTGTAGCTGGAGGAACCGTCGGAGATCTGTTCCCCAAGGCCCAGCTGTCTCTGCCAATGGGTGGGTTCTCCATTGAAAGCACAGAGCATGCCAAAATGCTGACGTGATGCAGCATTCTATACTGCGGCTCCATTCGTTGGCCGTGAGTCCACTATGCGTTCATAGCAAGAGCTTATGCTTACAACTGTGCAGCCGAAATCGGTCCCATTGTCGGAGGATTCATCAACTACAACACGTCTTGGGTAGGTGTGGACCATATTGAGACGGAATGATTCTCCGCTGACTTGGACGTCATAGCGATGGACTTTCTACGTCTTGCTCATCTGGTCAGGCATCATGTTGGCCGCTATCGTTTTCCTGGTACCAGAAACCTATCACCCGGTCCTCCTCCGCCGAAAAGCCATCAAGCTCAGAAAAGACACGGGTAACCTAGCCTGGCGAGCACCAATCGAGAACATGAACAAGTCGGTATTCCGGACCGTCGCATGGAGCTGTGTCAGGCCCTTCCAGCTCCTTTTTCTGGAACCAATGTGCCTGAACCTGTGTATTCTCTCGGCGATCTTGCTCGGGATACTGTATCTGTTCTTCGGCGCCTTCGTACGTATGAAACAGACCCTCCAGGTGAAACTATACTGATAATAGCTTCACTGTAGCCGCTGGTCTTCGAAAATAACCATGGGTTCGTATTGTGGCAGACCGGACTCACGTTCTTAGGTATCTTCGTAGGGATGGTCACGGGTGTCAGTTGCGACCCTATCTGGCGAAAGAACTACAACCGTCTTGTCACCAATAACGGAGGCGTTTCTGAGCCTGAGTTTCGCCTACCTCCAACAATCCTGTATGTCTTCAAAATGTTGGGATGTGTATAGTATGTTGAATAGGCTGACATCGGTACTAGCGGCGCAATCTTGGTTCCAATCGGCCTGTTCGGTGAGTAGCATGAGGGTGGTGAATCAAAAGAAATAATTGGGCAGCTGATTCAAGGCGTGGCATAGGGTTTGGTTGGACGACTTACTCCTCGGTAAGTGGCTTGCATCAATTATACCCTTGGCGTATGCAGGACGATCGTGTTTTTTGATTGGAGGCAATTTCCACCTCCCCATGTGCTGAAGTCTGTCACGCTTTTGGCTGTACAAACGCACGGTGTTTTCCGCATCGGAGTTGTCACCAGTGAGAGCTCGTCAGTGAGCCCCTCTCTGTGGACGAATGCACCAATAAGGAACACATCTTGCATCTCTGCAGCTCCAATGTTATCGGAGAAGATCACAAGAGATGGAATATACTGTACCCGGGGAGGCACAATGCCCAACAACCCCGCAGCAAGGTCCAACTGGCCCCAGAACACTGTGCCTTTGCACAACAGGGCAGATGGGAGCCCGAGACCATGGAAAGAGGAGAACACCCAGCTAACCCCCGTGCTGCAGGTACATTGGATCGGTAAGACCTTTCGAGCTCGATGCCTCGCATAAGCGAAACTTGATACTGACTGGTGGAATGCCAAAAGTTCCTGTCGTCTTCTCTGGCCTGTTTGGGTTGGGAAACATCTTTGTCTTCGCAGGTGTCTTCACCTTCCTCGTCGAGTGTGTACGTAGATGGTGTGAGCGGCTACGGGGCGGACCGTAGTGTCGCCACAATGCTTCATTAGACGGCCTCCTGCCGAAAAATGCACAGATTGCTGATTTTTGTGATAGTACCCTCTATATGCAGCCAGCGCATTGGCCGCCAACAGTTTCGCGCGCTCTTCCTTTGCAGCGGCGTTTCCCCTGTTTGGCTACAGCCTCTATCAAAATCTAGGTTATCAATGGGTGGGTGGCAGAGAAAGATGTAGTGATTACGGTCAAGTGATGCTAAATTGGTGACAGGCGTCGTCATTACTGGCTTTCCTGGCCCTTGCCATGGCTCCATTTCGTGAGTGAAACCCCCAAGAACCCTGTACCGCGGATAATAAAGCTGACCCTTGCATAAGCCTACCTATTTTTCAGTATGAAGCATCGACCATTACTTGGTTTGAAGTAAGAGCGAGGAGGGATGCTGACAAGCCCATAGGATACGGCAAACGTCTGCGTAAGAACTCCAAGTTTGCGCAATCCTGAGACCTAAGGACAGATTGGGAGATAAAGGTACATAAATAGATGAGCTTGGATCGGTGGCACCGCATGAACAATAGCGCATCGCGGTTCCCACGAGGCAAGAGACACCAAAAAGATCTGTGCTCGGGCCGTCTGGTGTGGAGGGCAGCAGGCTGGTAAAAAGGCATCAAGCCATGGTACTGGGTACTGGAATGGAGGCCGCGAGACATGAATGGCGGTGACAGGACGAGCAAGCGAAGCATGTACTACCGAATGACTGCAGAGTTGACAAGCTGGCACGTTGGCCTGGTACACAAAGCGAACAATAATACATACCTCGACGTTCTAAATTCTACCTCGATGCTTCTCCAGTGGGCATGGCTGTCGAGATGCAAGCGGTCAAAATGCGCAAACCATTTCCAAGTCGGGACGCGTCCACTAAGAGTGTATCGGTAATCTGCTCTCACTGGAAAGAAGTCTAATCAGGAAAGAGTCGTGCATTGCTTCAACGATGTACGTGATAGAACTTAGCACATAGTATATCGGTGTACTCGAGTAATACTGGGTACACGTAGCGCTTGGTTGACCAATACCAGAAAGATGGAGGAGCCCCAGGCGGGAGAGGCGAGGGGAAACAAGGGCTCGGCCGCCTCACGGGAAGGATGCGGGCTTGCCAAGGCCGAATTGCGCATGTCGAGTCGGGCATGGTCAAGACTCAAGCAACTCATTCTCTGCGATCACGACGTCTTCGGAGAGCATACTGTTGTCGCGCAAGGTCGCGGACCCCGTCGCATCATTCATCCCATAAGGAATCAAGGACCGGCCTCTCCGTGACACACCTCCACACCGTCCCCTCGGCCCACTCGCGCGTCCCGACACACTGGCATAGACATCATGACTTTAGCGAGGGTGACACAAACTGCGTAGACATTGCTTTGGTAGTTTGGAAGCTGCCCCTGCTTACCTTGCACCGCGTGGGCGGGACTCGTAGTTGATCCCTGGCAGACCCTTGTGGCACGGCGCATACTGCATCTGGCTGCACTTCAGCCCACTCGTGATCTTACATCCATCCACCTGGGAATCCTGAAACGGAATCAATCCACGGGAAGCTGCAGAAAACGTGCTTCTGTGCAAAGACGCCTGCCTCGTGCCACTCCAACGGAAGACCTGCCTATATTACCCCGGCCATGGCCACCGATCCAAATGCACACGGCTCGCCCGACGAGCAGACAGACACCCCGACCAACCAGACACACCCTCAGTCTCAGACACTGCCGCACATGTCTGACTCGATTCAAGATCGCTCCCAGAGCGACGACAAGGCTTCACCGGTCTCTGCTTCCTCTACAAAGGACCAGAACGACTCGACCACCAAGCGCTCAAACGTAAAGGATCCCTCGAGGCCTCGGAGGAAGAAGGCGCGTAGAGCCTGTTATGCTTGCCAACGAGCGCACTTGACTTGTGGTATGTCTACCTGCTAACCGGTCTCCTTATCTTACATCTTCTGACTCGAGCAGGCGACGAACGGCCGTGTCTTCGCTGCATCAAGCGTGGCTTGCAAGACCACTGCCATGATGGAGTCCGCAAGAAGGCCAAATATCTACACGACGCTCCTAATGAAGCTCTCATGTCGCACACCTACAACCAAAACCAGAGCCAAGCTCAGATGGGCCAGTCTACTCCTGCTACTGAACCTACCCCTGTAGCTCAGTCTTCTTCATACTTCGCAACTCCTGTTGGTCCCCAGGCATTTGCAAACTTCGGCCACACTCCGTCATCGGCTCCTATCAACTCTCCCTCGACCACCGACTCCCCCATGATTCATACCAACCCCTACGCTCCACAGCAGAATATGGTCACCCAGCCATTTCCTTCTGCTTCTCAACAAATGCCTCCGCCTCAAGATCCCGTCTCATCCATTGCACATACATCTCCTGACGCGAAGCCCAATCAACCTTTCAATGCTCCGTTCTTTGATCCTGCTGACCCTTCACTCTTCAACTTCGACATCTCAAGCCTCAACTTCGGTAACCATTATGGTGCTTTGGAATTTGGAATGCTTGGTCACATGTCTTCTGGCGCTGTTGAAACCCCTGACACCGAGAACAACAATCTGATGACTTCGATACCTTATGATCCGACCAATTCAAATTACTCCAACACCTACCCCTACAACAGCTCGACTTTCACTGACTGGCAGCGCAATGCCGACGGCGCCAGACAGAACAGCTCTGGTCAGATCTTCTCCATTACAGGCGATAGCAGCTTTGATGGTCAACTTAACTTCCCGAATGCTTTCGCTATCGGCGAAAATGGCTCCATCTCTGGTGCCAGTCCCAGCGCCGCCAATATGATGGACTTTGGCACAGGATACAATTCAAGCCCTGTCGCTTCGGCACAACATCTCCTGCAGAACCCAAATCAAGACTATAACCGCCATCCACAACGGCCGTCTATTAGAAACAGCTTCTCGGCGAACGACATTCATCAAACACGCCCCAATCAACAACGAAGGCGACGAGATCCCTCTGATATTTACACATCGGTCACTGCACCATATTCATACACCACCGGCTTCCATGCCTTGACTGCTTGCCTGCAGCGGTTGTACTCTCCTCAGAAGACTGCACGTATCGCCAGAGCGCTAGCAGCCATTAGACCATCCTTCATCTCTTGTACAAAGCAGCTGAACGTCGACGATTTAATCTTCATGGAAAAGTGCTTCCAACGAACGCTCTTCGAATATGATGACTTTCTCACAGCCTATGGAACTCCTACGCTAATATTGCGTCGAACTGGCGAAGTGGCAGCTGTTAGTAAAGAGTTCTCACTACTCACGGGATGGTCGAGAGATGTGCTGCTCGGCAAAGACGCCAACTTGAACATCAACATTGGCAATGCATCAGGCCGTCAAACGGGCACCAGCACGAGAGGGACTGCTACGCCTCGCGCACAAAGCAGCGGAGACACCGCCGGCCGACTGCAGCCAGTGCTCCTCCCGGAGCTCATGGAAGACGATAATGTCATCGACTTTTACGAAGACTTTGCAAAGCTTGCCTTCGGAGACTCGCGCGGCGTCATGATGAAACCGTGCAAGCTCCTCAAGTACAAGACCAAGGAAGATCCGGGTTGGAGTGCAGACCTGCTGAGCGAACGAGAGAACAGGCACACCAACGGTAGACCGGTCGGTCCGCTCATCAGCGCCGAGTCTGGAATGAACTCGTTGGGCGACCGTGACGGCAAAGTGTCCTGCATGTTCTGTTGGGTGGTGAAGCGAGACGTGTTTGATATCCCGATGATGATCGTCATGAATGTGAGTCTAAGAATCCTTTATTCCTCGATCGAGCGCGATGTACTGACTACAAGCAGTTCCTTCCTATTATCTAAGTCCCAGGGCATTTCTTTCGGCTGGATGGCGTTTCCCATGGGACTGGCGCTGGGTAAACAAGACTGTATGCGTACCTAATCTAGCATAGCATAATGAGTAGACGATAATCGGGGTGGCGAGGATCGTCTGCTAAGGCAGGTGATATTGGCTTCTTGCATGTCCGAACAAGTCCAGTTGATAAACCACACGAACGGATATCTGTTAATTTATCCATGTGCATACTGCTGCATAGACAGCTCACAGTAGCTCGTGCTGCTGTTCCAAGTAATTCTCCAGGGATCAAGGTAGTCCTCCGACACTCGTGAATTAGGCACGGGTTAAATGCACTGGATGTCAGAGACGAAAAGCTCGGACCAATGTTGCAATCGACGACTTCCCCACCAAAAAGTCCAAGGTGGAATGAAATCAATGTTGAAAGGCGTCCAGCTCCAGCTCCAGCTCCAGCGACCTTCGAACTTGAAGTTTCTAAGACCAAGTATACAAACAGCTCGCAGCGTACATATAGGCTTCCGCAAAATGGCAAACGTCGCAAGCACTTATTCCGGTAATCGATACACCATTCCGGAATGAAGATATACGGAACAAGAGTACATTTTGAGAATGAGGACCTGACTTTTGGCGCTGTTCGCATCCAACAGATCCTATCCACATTGCCGTCATTGGCGGTACTGGTCTGCAATCGCTGCCAGGCTTCACCCTTGCTGCCACTTTGAACGTCGACACACCATGGGGCACTCCTTCGTCGCCTATCAGCGTGCTGCACCACAAATCTCCCTCGACCGGTAGAGACATCCCTATCGCTTTCCTGTCGCGTCACGGTCTGCACCACGAGATCGCTCCTCATGAGGTCCCCGCTCGCGCCAACATTGCCGCTCTCCGCTCTCTCGGTGTCCGTACCGTCATCGCTTTCTCCGCCGTGGGCAGTCTGCAAGAGGAGATTAAGCCTCGCGACTTTGTTGTACCCGACCAGGTCATCGACCGCACCAAGGGCATCCGTCCCTTCACCTTCTTCGAGCAGGGCATGGTCGGTCACGTCGGCTTCGCCGACCCCTTCGACGAGAAGCTCGGTGCTGTTGTGAGAAAGCTCGGTCACAGTCTCGAGGGTGACAACGTCCACCTCCACGACAAGGGTACTATCATCTGCATGGGTACGTAGATTTGGAAGAGAAAGAAATAGTGGCAGAAAAGGACGAAAGGCTAACCAAGATACAACAGAGGGTCCTCAGTTCTCTACTCGCGCAGAATCACACATGTACCGCTCATGGGGCGGCAGCGTCATCAACATGTCAGTCCTTCCCGAAGCCAAGTTGGCAAAGGAGGCCGAGATTGCTTATCAGATGATTTGCATGAGCACCGACTACGACTGCTGGCACAGCTCGGAGGACGTGACTGTTGAGATGGTCATGGGCAACATGAAGGCCAACTCTGAGAACGCTCGCCGCTTCGTTGGTGGTGTTCTTGATGAGCTCAGCAAAGAGGATCACAGCGATTTGATCCTCGGCAAGCACCTTGAGGGACAGACCAAGTTCGCTGGTGGTATTACTGCTCCTGCAGGTCGCAAGGACGCAGCAAAGAAGAAGCTGACCTGGTTGTTCCCTGGTTACTTCGAGTAGATGTACGACACTGCAAGAGGCAGTAGATAAAAGCTACATCGTATAGAATGGCCAATAATGAATAAAGTAGTCTTTGTGATATTTGTTCAAACAGATTGGATTGCAATACAAGTGATAAGATATGATGGGATAAGAACGTTTCATCGTGTTGGCAACCACAAGTGTCGGCGTCGGAGCTCGGGGCAAGACGCATGACGATTCAAGCTCCCGACGAGCCAGCCAGCAGTCAATCAACGACGAGCTCTCACTTTACAACCCATCGCTCTTTCCGTGTCTTGTGCATTTCGCCCTTCCTTCCATCTCCGACTCAAGCGCTTCACCATCTGAGCGCAGTTTCCCAATCAATCCCGCCCATCATCGACACCTCTCCACGCAAGCGCCATGTCTCGCCGCTACGATTCACGAACAACCATCTTCTCGCCCGAGGGTCGCCTCTACCAGGTTGAATACGCTCTTGAGGCCATCTCACACGCCGGAACTGCTCTGGGTATCTTAGCCAAGGATGGCATCGTCCTTGCCGCCGAGCGCAAGGTTACTAGCAAACTGCTCGAACAAGACACATCCGCCGAGAAGCTGTACACCTTGAACGAGTCCGTCCATCTATCTTACATCAGTCCTGCTGCGTAATGCTGACACTATTCAAGCAACATGATCTGCGCCGTCGCTGGCATGACCGCCGATGCCAACATCCTCATCAACTACGCCCGCTCAGCCGCCCAAAACTACCTCCTCACCTACAACCAAGAGATCCCTTGCGAGCAGCTTGTCCGTCGTCTGTGTGATTTGAAGCAAGGTTACACTCAACACGGTGGTCTTCGTCCCTTCGGTGTTTCGTTCATTTACGCTGGTTACGACGACCAGCGCCAGTTCCAACTCTACCAGAGCAACCCCAGTGGCAACTACGGCGGCTGGAAGGCTACCAGTGTCGGTGCCAACAATGCCAGTGCTCAGAGTCTGCTCAAGCAAGATTACACTGATGAGTGCTCGTTGAGAGAGGCCTGCGGTCTGGCTGTCAAGGTCTTGAGCAAGACTATGGACTCCACAAACCTCAGCAGCGAGAAGAGTACGTTTTGCACATCCTGGATACCTTCCGTGCACAGCTAACATATTGCTAGTCGAGTTCGCCACTGTCGGCAGAACAAAGGAGGGCACTGTCTACCACCACCTTTGGGGTGCCGAAGAGATCGACGCTCTGCTCAAGGAGCACGGCCTGGCCAAGCCCGCAAGCTCAGAAGACACCACCGAGCAAGCTGTCGGTAGTGCCGGCTACGCTGAGAACAGACCCGAAAACTAATCCGTCTTTCTCATCTCTTTTCGTTGTAACAGTAGTTAACTTGATGACGGCATTATCGATTATGCATCTTTGGGCTGGGAATGGTGCGAGGCGTTTCTTAGACCTGCAAAGTGGGTTTGTCACGTAGAAAGAAAGATTCAAATGGAACAACTCATGTTTCTCCTCAACCCCAGGGCTTTGTCCCTGGTTTTCCTGATACCCCGACGTTTGTGTCGTTTCCTCTTTTCCGGTTTCTTTGTGTCAATTTTCTCCCGAGAAAGAATCAAGAAAAACATATCCTTTCATCCCTACACATAATCAAGAAAGAGCATGCAGTTTGGCCTCGTAGAAGAAAGGATATTCAAACGACATGGATGTCCTTCTTCGACCAACAAACGGCATGTTTAGCTTCTGCTCGTCCAGGCTTCAACATTGCAGCATATATTCATGCCCAGCTCTCGACTGCGATCAATGTCAGTGCAGTTCTGCATGAATATGGAATGCAAGCCGAATCTCATTGGATTTGAGCAAGATGGGCATTCCTGGTCTTGTGTTATGAACACGGATTTCGACACAAGACTGTCAGGCATACTCGTTTTGTCGAAAGATGTTGCGGGTCAGACTCTCTCCTGTCACAACCATGTATGCTGACACATCTATCAAAGTGTACAATACTTTCTGAAGTTGCTTGCAATGTCCGCAGAGAACGTCTTGCACTTCTCTCTTTGGACATGGCTCTGAACTTCGAAAGGCATTGTGTAATTTCATAGGTGCATGTCTGATGGCCTCAGTGCACGAAGATCTCTTCAAAGGAGCGAATCTCTTGGCTGCTTGCCGTTCGAGGTACGATGGCATATCGCAGAGATAGGGGGCCAGGTTCTTCCTAGGATCCTGTTACCATCTCCAAGCTTGCCATCGCTGTCAGCCTTCTGCAGTGCTGCAGAAGTCAGGGCTCTTGTTGTGAAATTACGCATGGAGCTCAGTTGTTGGCAGGCTCGAAAATCCCATCGTCGTCGTCGTCGCCATATCGACCGGCGTCGTTTCTTCACTTTATAAGTCTCGCTTGTTTCTGAATTTCATCACTTTCTCCCATATCGCACGACTCTGTCGACGTTAAACCATCCCTACTCTGCATCTCGGCGCTCGCATAATTGCGCTCGCATAATTCTACGTCGTGCTCTTTACGCGCGGTTTTACTATCCTCTTGCTGTTTCCGACACAACCATCAACTCTACTTGGCGGCCTCTTCGCACAAAAACAACATCAGCAGTTTTACTCATCTTTACGCGCGCACATTTCCGCTTCGTCGTCCGCACTGTGCGTATTGAATCTTACATTACGTTGCTCGGCATCGTACTAACCTCGTTGGGCGCATTCAGGCTCGGCGACATTACAATGGCTCCACGCAAGTTGATCAACACTGCAGAGCAGTTGTACCAGACTTTCACACGTCTAAACAACGAGCTCGGAGAAGGAAACAAGAATGCCCGTGGCATTGTTGCTCTTCACCCTACTGGCCATTGGTATGGCACTGTTGAGACGGAGTACTACGCCAGAAAGGCGTTTGATCTGGATTGTCTACAAGTCCTGCGTCCTGAAGGCTGGTTGGAAAGGGGTATGCGCAAGGAGGGTGTCGATGAGTTCTGGGCGCTCGATCGTCTCATCGCTGCAGCCATGGAATACACTGGCGATGAGTACGAGAGTTTGATGAAAGTTTTCTTCCGTGCCTGGGAGAATGATCTCAAGCCGGATGGACGTCCCCAGAAGAACAAGGCCGCGTGGGTTCGTTGGTGTGAGCTGCACCTGGTCCGCCACCACAGAATGGCAAAAGCTGAGCGTGCTGTCGACGTCCTTCACGAGCTTGGCCTTCTCTACCCCGGCTGGTGGAAGCAAATCTACGCACAACTCCACGGTACCGCTGTTCCTGCCGCCAACTACGTTTCGCCTTGGGACGACCAACCATCCATCAACTTTGCTGAAATGCACGCACTGAATCAGACCTACGCCAGAGTTACACGCACTATCATTCCTCTCAAAGACCAGCCTGCCATGCCTCCCCAGCGCTCCAACCGCGAGTCCACCAAGACCGGCCCTCACGCACCTCGCAAGCAAAACGTCCACAAGAAACCTGCCGACTCAGCCATGGACTCTCCCGAAAGCGAGTCTGAGATCGACGAGCCTGCCAACAAGCGCGTCAAGACCAACTACTTCCGTGAGGCGCTCGAGGATACCCTTGCTGCCGCTGCCTCCTCCGCTGCCGCCGACGCCAGACGCGCCGACAACGACAAGGGTGATGATTCCGACGCTTCATTCACCCCCGAAGACTTCTACCCCGATTGGATCCACGAGCACGATGCCATCGTCGGCAGACCCGCCACCACCTACCCTCAACTCTCTCACACCATCGGTTTCGCTCCCGGCGCCGACGCATGGCGCGCACTCAACGAGCCCGACTTCGCCGCAGCCACACGCTTCAATCCTCAGCTGAACGCTACCACTGCTGTCGACTCGGCTCACCAGGATGCCGTTCGTCGTGCTCGTGCTCAGGGCGCAGGCACTTCTGCCAGTGTCCCTGCCGTTGACCCTTACGCCAACGCCATGAAGAAGGGCAGCGAGGATGTCGTTTGGTACACCCCTACCGAAGAGGACCTCGCCATGCTGCCTCCCAACGACGGCTACTAAATGGTCCTTCACTTCACGAACGACCCCTTCACTTCACGAGTGGTCCTTCACTCCACGAAAGACGCCTTCACTTCATGACACGAATGATACGAACGAGATACGGAATGATACCCCACCCATAGCATTGCTTTCACTTCACTTACTGTAGCTCTATTGCACCATGCACATGCTTCCCGTACATAGCTTTATACCCCCCCTTAAATGAACAAGAAATCACGCTCTCACTGGCCAATTCCTGGTTTCGAATACCTTTGTGCATTTTTACAGATGGTTTGATAGGGGTGTAGTAGGGTTGAGATAGCCGAATCCACTGTCCTTGTTCTAGTTAATTGCTTGCTCTCTCTGGACATTCTTTGTAATCTGAAAAACATTGTGCCTTTTTATGGGTGGTTTGAGGGATGTATCAGCAGGCTGGGACGTGAGAAGCAGCGATGAGCAATGATAGAAAAAAGTGCAAATGTCTGAAATATGCACAGAAAAGAGGTTATGGTATTGATTTGTTTGTACAGTGCTAGAACAGAAAAGGGAAAAAGAAAAAAAGACTCCATATGCAAGTCAGATGATAAAGGGAAAAGAAAAATGCAAACCCTCCCTTCCATCCTCTCATGCTCATTCTTTATGTTGTGTCTTTTCGATGCGATGGGGGAGAGGGGTATAAAGGAGAATCTTCAACAAGACGAGCGAGACCGTTGATCGTCTTGTTGTATGCAATCGTGTTTGTTTGCCCGCTCCTCCATATTGCCACTTCACTCTTCTTCCTCCTGCTATCCAAACAATCTAGGCTTCGCGAAAAAAAGGGACAGAATCCAAATGAGGATGTGGAAAAGGAAATGAAAAAAGGAACGCCTGCCGTTCGCCTGTCGCCTCATTTGTGCTTGCTTCACGCCACCTGCTCCGGGAAGAAAATCAGAAAAACAAGCAATCAGCCAGTGGGTAACAAAGGACCACAACGATTAAATGGGAATAAAAAAGCGCAGACTGGTTCCTGGATAGTCGCGGCGAGGAGAGGGGTCCGGAGAGAAGCGAAGAAGGCGTCGGAAACCGAGAAATTGCAGCAGTTGAGCTCAGCTTCCAACAACAACTCTGGCACCTTCTTTACCCAAAACACCACGTTCGCGTTCCTTGGCCTTGGGGCTTCGGTCTCTGCCCTTCTTGCGACTGAGGAAACCAAGCATACCGGCGGGCTTGCGGTCCTCCTGCGGTTGAACCAATGTCTGGCTCTGGTTCGCCATTTCACTCCAGCTGCCAGTTTCATTGAGCACAACCTGAACGCCGCCACTCATAGAGGTGCTTCGAGTGCTGCCACGAGGACGGTGCGCCTTGTTGACTGCTTGTTGCGGGTGAGAAGTGGGAGGAGCAGGAGGAGCAGGAGGAGGGTGGGTTTCGTCGTAGCGCACAGAGCGCGGCATTCTCTGCTGCTGCTGCTGCTGCTGTTGTTGTTGTTGTTGTTGTTGAGCAAAGTATTCCTGTTGTGCAGCAGAGGTGTTCTGAACATGATGGGTAGGTAGCGGAGGAGAGCCGTTGGGGGACTGTGTTGAAGATCGAGTACGAGAGACGTTGTTTGGGGTCGAGGAATGAGGGGTGGGTATTGAGCGGACCTTGTGCAGGTCTTGTGGGGTATGCTGGTCGTTATTGTCGGACTTTGTTGTTTGAGGCGAGTCGCCGTCGAGGGCAACGGGGTTTCTGGGATCAATCAGTCTGGGCGGAGCAGAGAGAGATGTTGATGAAGAGTCGCACCTGGTTTCGGGCACGGTCAAGTAGTTGAAGGGCTCGAACATGGTTTCGATCATGCGATGCAGCTCGTCGGCGCGGATCTCAGCTTCGGTGGCATCAGCTCGCAGCTCCGGACGGGGCTTCTGTTTCCTTGTGCGTGCTTCCAGAGGAGCTTCCTCAAGTAGCAGCTCCTCCAGATCGTATGTGGCATCGAAGTTTGTCTTTTCGCTCGACGGCTTGAAAATGGGTTCGATCTCTTTGCGCTCCAGAGCCTCAAAGTCAAGCTCGCGGAAGAAGGGGTTGTCGGTGAAACTGTTCCAGCTGCTTGCTCCGATTCTCTGAGTCTTGTCTTTCTCAAGCAGTGAGCTTATCGCGTGCATGCACACCATCGACACAGGCGGGTTCGTTACGGGGAAGTTCGGCTCGCCCTTGACGATGGCCTGGATGAGCTGGTCGTGGTGATGTCCTTCGAAAGGTCGCTGTACGGGAATTAGCTTTAGTAGCTGGAGGGATCGTCGACACGTCATACCTTGCTGTAGATGCATTCGTAAAAGAGGACACCCAACGACCACCAGTCGCACTCGGCTCCGTAGCCCTTGCCACGATATACTTCTGGTGCGAGGTAGGCTAATGTGCCTGATCGGCTGGTTAGGGGCTTGCCAGGGGTGAGATCTGTTGCGACGTTCTGGGAGAAGGTTAGCTATGCCACGACAGCTGCAGGTAGGGGTGCGGTCGTACGAAATCAGCCAGATGGACATGGCCATCCGAGTCGAGCAACACGTTGTCGGGCTTGACGTCACGGTGGACGATGTTCTGCTTGTGGATGTAGCGAAGAGCGCAGCCCAGTTGCGAGATCCAGAAGCGAATGGCCTCCTCGGTAAAGGACTTTCTCGAGATGTGGAAGCGCAAGTCTCCACCCGTCATGAGATCGACGACAATGTACAGGTACTCGACGTCCTGGAAGCTGTATCGCAAGTTGCACAGGAAGGGGTGGTTGAGATGTTCCAGCATCCTTCGTTCTCGAATCATGTTCCGCACGCTTTCACTGCGTACCACTGCGGCTGTATCAGTGCGTGTCCTGCTCATGCTAGGAAAATCACATCTCACCCTCATCTTTGCGAATGTACTTCAGAGCGAAGGTCAAGCCGGTGTCCTTTCGTTCTACGATGCGGACCTTGCCAAAGGCGCCCTTGCCGACGACTCGTAGCAGTCGGAAGTGATCGAGGCTCACTGCTGCACATCAATGCCTGTCCCTCGTCTGCACCATGTCACGATTGACGACTGACCTTCATCGGTGAAGACGACGGGCTTGCCGCTGGAGTTGCCCATTGTTGGAGCAGCCTGGCTGCTGTTGCGATCGACGGGCTTCTATAGCAAAGCGAGGGCGTCGGTGTCGGTGGATTATGGATGCTTGTTGGAATTCGATGCAGCGGCTAGGTCATAATTCGTGTCGTCGAAAAATCGTCGCAGTCTTTGAACAACTGCAACTGGCTGGAGGGTGTCGAGAGAGTCTCCCAAATCCACCTTGGCGTCTCCCGCCGTTAGGGATCCCGCTAGACCTTCCGTCAAAACTTTCGGATTGAGCCTGACTCGCTGTTTCTTTTTGCCAGAAGGAAACAACCCGCCCGCTCTTTGATAAGAGTCTATCTACTCATACTCGTAGACAGCTAACATCTAATTGCACTACCAGATCTCGCACCGTCATCTTGTACTTCCCTTTGGATCTCTTGGGCTGTCTATCGCCAAGTGCCTTCTCTCGTCACCGAAGGCTTGGTTGATTACCGCCCTGCATCGCATCTCAAAAGGATGGCAAGCCACGTGCCGTCCTCGTTTTATCTTTCTGCGCTTACACCGCTCCTGCTGCCATACACGCCCGTTGTCGTACAACAACGCTCCAATCGAACGCTTATACGACTCTTTGCCACTTGACACGATAGCAAACGCCCTGTTTCTATCCCTTCAAGTTGATTGCCTTTGCCAACAACTTCTTGTACTTGAAGCACGCCCTCCATCGTGATTCGTGACTCAACTCGAATCTCCTTTCCCTGATCCTCCCACAGTGGGGCCGCATCTGGAGTAAAAAGCCAGCCATCTTGATCCGCTAAACCGTTGTTCGTCTAGTCTAGCCTCTGTACTCCCACGCCTCATGCGATCTGGACGCATGCTTGGTTTCATCTGCAAGCTTTCTTCCTTTTTTCGAGATTTTGTCTTGATGTGTGCATTCAACTATCATATCATAGTTTCTGATCTTCCTCTGAGCAAAATAGCAATAGTAATGCAGCTAGCTACAAAGTAGAACGCCGTCCCGGTCCCCTCAACGCCTCAAATCCATCATGTTGCGCCGGCTGGCTAGGAATGCCATGGTGTCAGGCTTCGAAAATAATGCAGCAAAAGTTACCCGTATGACCTCGTCCTCAGACCTTCTTTCTCAGCCATAGATCAAATCTCATCCATGTTGCCTGCAGGTTCGTCGTCATCAGAGTCGAAACTGCCGACACTGCTCATTTCATCGTCGTCGTCTGAGTCTTCGCCTGCATCCTCTGCTGCTTCTCTTGATGCATACTTGGTGACGTATTCTGACAGCGATCAGTCGTGTCACGAATCATAGGGACGTGTCGTTTTATCTCACCCTTGACCTTGGCTTCATAGCTCTTTGGCTCCCTCATCATCAAGGCTGCAGCCTCGCCGTTGAGCGGATCCGTCGGGTTGGGATAGCGCAACAGTTGGGGGAGAAACACCTCGAAGATGTTGACCATTTCGTACATTGGTGACCACGTTTGGTTGATAACGTCGAGGCAGACACTGCCTGATCTACAGAATCGTCAGACGCAATGTCTTCTTCCCAAAACGTTGAAACGACACTTACAGCTCGTCGATGTTGGGATGGAATATGCGGTTCACGAACCCGATGCTCGGACTCTTGTAGGGGTACTGATCAGGAAGCTCGACATGGATCTTCCAGAGGCCACCTTGGAAGGGTGCTGTCGACCGTGTTAATATGGTAAACTCTGTCGTGAGGTGCACATGTTCTCACTCTCTTCAGGACCCTTGAATCGGACAAAGAACTCTTGCCTGCAAGCAGCGTGTAAGTAACATTTCGTGTGTATCAAGGACAGATGAAAGGTCGACGAACACTGCAGCACAGGTCAGCAACGTGTATACTAAGTAGGCTTGTTAACCATAGCGTACTGTTGTCATTGACCAGAGTGACCTCATAGTCGCTCATCATCCTGGTTTGGTGGTTAGGGAAAGGCACCTTCGCAGCGCAAATTGAACTTGTACATACATCCTGTCGCCAGTCAGTACGCTAATCATCGGACTCTTGATATCTTCGTGAACTCACTTCATGACCTATAGGCAGCGAGAATACAACGTCAGCTTATAGTACCTTCCAAGCTCTTTGTTCCGATCCTGTTGACCTACATCCGTCTCGATTCTTCTCTTCGGACTACTCATCTTGACAGCAGGTGTTTGTGTGGCTGAGTATGATACAGGACAGTTTCTTCGGGTCTTTGTAAAAGTTATCTGGTCGTCGTCGTCGTCCTCGCCGCTGGAGCGGTTGGTGACTAGGTATCGATGCGGGGTGATGCGGCGGTGCGGAACGGAGGTGCTACAGGCTCGTTATGGCGCAGTAGATTGTGTGTTGTCTGTCGAAGAGGGCGCGGTCGAGTCGGTTTGCTGAATAGGTTCTTTAATGGTTTGTGGCGAGCGAGGTGTGAAAGCGTAGTCGTGTTGGAGTTAGCTGGTGTAAAGCGCTTGGTCGGTCGGTCGGTCTCTCACGGTGATAAGCGTGTGTCGCATGACGATTTATGGAGATATGGGTCTTGGCGAAGACGTGCCTGCCCTATGGCGGCTTCTTTATGCTGCATGATCTTTGCTTTGTGCACAGCCGGAGAAGGCTCCAGCGTCCCCCCTTTGCTCTCTCCTGCTCGCTGCAGCTCCCAACCACACCCTCACCATAGCAGTTTCCTCTGTATGGCCATCTCGCTCGCGCCATCTCAGCCTTACAGCACAGCCAACTTATGTGGTACCGAGCAGGACGAATCTCCGCTCTTAGAGCAATTTAGAGGTGGGGCATGCTAATTTATGGTGTGAGGGAGCACAATTGCATGTGCCAGACGGTGCATATATGTACTTCTCGTTTGGGCAACTGCTTTTTATGCATGACTTGAAGAGCAGCAGCAGAATCGGAACAGACAGGTTTGGGCCAGTGCCGCACGCAGCCGCCAACGTTGAATTAGTGGGTACGAATGCGGCTCAAATGATCGTACCCCGAATGGTCCAAGACTCATCTCATGGACCATGTGGTGGATAGACGAAGAGCTCAAGGTTGGTTCTGCGAGCCTGTGATATCAAAGACGCCTCCGTTCTCCTGGTGTAGAAAAAGATTGGAGTTGAGGCTCAGCGAAGTGCGGGATGAGTGCTGATCTGCTCCGCAAGGGTGTTAATCAATAAATAATGATACATTCTACACTTTGAGCAGTGATATCGATCACCGATGGGCTCTCTGCCCCGTGCTCAACCAGAATCTTCCTTCTTTCTTCGACGACTCCTGTGTTGTGGCAGTACTCGAGGAGCTGTGTCGTTCGGTCTTACAACAAGCTGTTGGAAGCACACTTTCATCGAGACAGAGAGTTCGATCGAGTCTCGTGGCGGTTTCCAGCCAAGAAAGCACCAAAGTTTGCGCCCGACTCGCACGCCTTGCACGGTTGCACCTTGGACTCGCCACTATTGCCGTCTCTGTTCCAACCACATCCGCAGCAGTTTCTCTCTGCGACTCCTGTGAGACGAAGGCCCTCTGACTCGATTGCAGAGCAGTAATCTGTCGGTCAAAGGACATCCATCGCTTGTCGTCAGAGCCACAAGTACAAAGCACACGCGCCTAGTCGTCTGGCCGGCCGAACTGTGGCGTCACCCTATCCCGCCCAATTCCAATCTTCATTCCGGTCTGGCCCTCCAACGCTCCTGCGATTTCCATTCATTCGCAACTTCGTATCGATCGCCTCGCAACCCTACGCCAACTCCCACTGCGACAAACGACGACTCTTGTCCTCTGTCCCATTCTTGTCTACGACGTACCTACCCGATTCTCGCTTTATTCCTTACCTCACTCGCGGACAACAAGGCATTCGCGACCGAGCTCCTCAATTGCTGCGCATGACGGCGTCAGCTACCGTCGCAGCTTTTTAGTCAAATCTGTCCGCATCAAGCAGACCCGACGTCCAACACCATGCCAGAAGACGCCCAGAGGGACTCGTCTCAAGAACGATCCTCGTCTGAGCGACCCCGAAAGCCATCACAGCTCTGGCCCGGTGCAGATCAGGCAAGAGGTGGCCGCTCACCACTGGACCCGCTGAGCCCCGACGTTCAGGACCGTGTCTTTCCCATCCGCTCCGTTGTTTCTGTCGACCCCAACGCTACTCCGTCGCATCGTTCCGATAATGGCAACAATGGCTATTTCCACCAAGGACATCAACAAGGGAGGAGGTTCTCAGCGAACAGTGACTCTGAACAAAAGAAGGAGACTCAAGACCGCCAGTCCTCGAGCACGGCTCACCAAAGAAGGCATCCTCCACAACTGTTCAACGAACTCGCTTCTAGCAGAAACGATAGTGACAATGTCACCCTGAACTCCACTAGCTCGCGGGACACCCGACCTCGTTCGTCCGATCGCACAGCGTCAATGAGGAGTATGGGTGGTCAGGATGAGATAGGCAGTGGTTTGCTCACTGCCCGTTTCAAGCACGTCGTCTCTGAAGGTGGCCATGCTATTATCACGGGCAGAGATGGTGACACGCTTCAGCGTTGCGAAGACGAGCCCATTCATATCCCAGGCGCGGTCCAGAGTTTTGGACTACTAATAGCCTTTGAGGAGGAAAGTGAGGGCAAGCTGCTCGTAAGGGTGGTGAGTGAGAACTCCAAGAGACTCATCGGCTACACCCCAAAGCAACTCTTTGCCCTTGACAGCTTTACCGATATTCTCTCTGAGGATCAGACCGACAACTTACTGGACCACGTCGATTTCATTAGAGATGAAGATGCAGACGTGGGGGCTAACGGCCCCGAGGTTTTCACCATGTCAATCAGAACTCCACAGCGAAAGCTGCAGAAGCTGTGGTGCGCTATGCATATCAACGAGTCGAACCCTGGCCTAGTCATCTGCGAATTTGAACTCGAAGACGATCAAGAATTCCCACTAGTCCCTGCCAACGAAGGAACACCCGATCTCCCGGAAGACACGCTCAGCTCAGATCCCACTGCAGACGAGTTCGCCGAGAGCACAGAAATTGCTAGCAAACCTCTTCGAGTATTGCGCAGTGCCAGAAAACGGAAGGGCGAAGCTGCCGCAATGGAAGTCTTCAACGTCATGTCTCAAGTCCAGGAGCAGCTCGCTTCCGCTCCCAACCTTGACAAGTTTCTCAAAATTCTCGTCGGTGTCGTAAAAGAGCTTACCGGGTTTCATCGTGTCATGGTATACCAGTTCGATGCTCAATGGAACGGCCGTGTTGTTACTGAGCTAGTCGACCCAAGGGCCACCAAGGATCTTTACAAAGGACTGAATTTCCCTGCGTCCGACATACCCAAGCAAGCGCGAGAAATGTACAAGGTCAATAAGGTGCGCATGCTGTACGACCGCGACCATGAAACTGCTCGCCTAGTGTGCCGTACTGTCGAAGATCTTGAAACTCCTCTGGATCTTACTTACTCCTACCTTCGAGCAATGTCCCCCATACATATCAAGTATCTCGCCAACATGGCCGTACGGTCGTCCATGTCCATCTCTATTAACGCATTCGATGAACTCTGGGGACTGATCTCATGCCATGCCTACGGATCGAGAGGAACCCGTGTTTCGTTTCCTATCAGAAAAATGTGCAGACTTGTCGGCGAGACTGCTTCTAGGAACATTGAACGCCTGTCATATGCTTCCCGTCTTCATGCTCGTAAGCTAATTAACACCGTTCCGACTTCGAAGAACCCATCCGGGTACATCATTGCCTCCTCTGAAGATCTTCTCAAGCTGTTCGATGCTGATTTCGGCATGCTTTCTATTCGAGACGAAACCAAAGTGCTTGGTCACGTTGATGAGACGCAAGAGGCTCTGGCGATGCTTGAGTACCTCAGGTTGCGCAAGCTTACTTCTGTCACCGCTACTCAAGACATCAAGGAAGAATTCCCTGATTTACGCTACCCGCCTGGCTTCCACCACATCGCTGGTCTACTTGTTGTCCCGCTTTCTGCGGGAGGTAACGATTTCATTGTATTCTTCCGCCGAGGTCAACTGCGAGAAGTCAAGTGGGCTGGCAATCCTTACGAAAAGTTCGTCAAGGAGGGCACTGAGGGATATCTCGAGCCCAGAAAGAGTTTCAAGACTTGGAGCGAAACAGTCGTTGGAAAGTGCCGTGACTGGACCGAAGAGGAGATCGAAACAGCCGCTGTCCTCTGCCTTGTCTATGGAAAGTTCATTGAGGTTTGGCGGCAGAAAGAGGCTGCACTAAAAAACAGCCAATTGACACGTCTACTTCTAGCCAACTCCGCTCACGAGGTCCGAACACCGCTCAATGCCATCATCAACTACCTGGAGATCGCTCTCGAGGGCCACATTGACGATGACACTCGGGAAAATCTAGCCAAGTCACATTCAGCCTCAAAGTCGCTCATTTATGTCATAAATGATCTGTTAGATCTTACAAAGACAGAAGAAGGTGGCAATCTCACCAAAGAAGATCCTTTCAGTCTGTCGGCTACGTTGAAGGACGCCGCTAACCAATTCTCTGGAGACGCGCGCCGCAAAAACTTGAGTTACGACGTTATAGAGCATCCTGGTCTTCCTGCTACCGTCATTGGGGATCAGCGGAAGGTTCGTCAAGCTATATCAAATGTCGTGGCCAATGCCATCCAAAACACCAAGGAAGGAGGAATTTGCATTGAAGCGCACATCATCTCCCGGCACGAAAGCAAGGCTGAGGTCATGATCGCCATCACTGACACTGGCTGCGGTTTCGACACCAAAAGGTTGGATAGTTTATTCAGGGAGTTAGAGCAGGTACAGAGTGAAGTTCACGACATGTTGAATGTCGAAGCGCCGGCTCCCAACGCCAAGCTGGTCGAATCAGGCTCCGAAGAAAAACGCACTATAGGTCTCGGCCTGGCTGTGGTAGCACGAATTGTCGCAAACATGAACGGGCAATTGCGACTCAAGTCCGTCCAGGACAGAGGCTCGCGTTTCACAATCCAACTTCCCTTTGAGCTGCCTGAGAACGAGCGACAAAAGACCATCGAAGGCTCGATTTCGGAGAGTTCCACACACTCTACAGCACTCACTGGTGGCGACGAGGAGGGTGAGATCACTCTCGTAGACCGCATCAGTCGTAGGCGTAACTCAGCCGAGCAATCTTTGTCTCGCGCATCCAGCTCCGAGAGCATGCGCAGCAAGCGCAGTATGAAGTCTGGTCGTAGCCAGGCAAGTCATGACTCGGGCCGTAGTGAGGCCGACAGACTCATCGACGCAATCCAATCACCTATGGACAATAAGCGCGGCGCACCTTCACGTGGCAGCAGCTCCGGCGGCCTCCAAAGACCCAAGTTGGGCTCACGGCATAGCACTTCAGCACTTCCAAGCAGCAGTCAGTCACGGTCTCGCGCGCTTAGCCAAGGACAAGGTTCGCAAGAGCTTGTCACCGAAGTGATCAAGGATCCACCTGGCAGGCAGAGCATCATGGACCAGGGACGACCTGTCAAAGCTGTGCGCGTAGCGGAGGAGGACGATGATGTTCCCGCTGCGGCTCAAGATCAGCCGCAAGAGTCCTCGCGCGTTCTCGACGAGCCCCAAGAAGAGGTTCCGGAGACGACAGATGAAGCGCCTACAGCAGATCATATGCGCGTCCTGGTTGCAGAAGACGATCCGGTCAACAGTAGGATTATCAAGAAAAGACTTGAAAAACTAGGCCACGAGGTTCATCTTACGTCCAACGGCGAAGAGTGCTCCAGTTTTCATGGAGATAAGAGTGGCTTCTTCGACGTCGTCTTGATGGACATGCAGGTTTGTTTTGAATGTTTCGCAAGTTTAACTGCTCTTTTACTAACTCGCGCTAGATGCCCATTGTTGATGGACTTACGGCAACCAAAGTCATTCGTTCATTCGAGAAGTCACACCCTACACACTTGCTTTCGACTCGAGCATCCTTGAACGGTCGCATTCCTATCATTGCTGTCTCCGCTTCTTTACTCGAGCGGGAGCGTGACATTTACATCGATGCTGGCTTTGATGGTTGGATCCTCAAGCCCATTTCGTTCCAAAGACTTCAGGAGATCATGACCGGTATCGTTGACAAGGACGTTCGCCACAAGAACGTTTACCAACTCGGCGAGTGGGAAAGAGGTGGTTGGTTTGAGGAGTCCCAATCTGATGTCTGGGAAGCCAATACCAAACCGGATGATGACAAAATCGCAATGTCTGGACCCAGCAAAGCTGTCCAAAAAGAAGCAGCCAGTGACGACCCCCAAGAAAAGGGTTCAGACGACGACGACAGCAGACAGACCAATGAGCAGCACAGAATAGCTGCCGTGCAAGATCGTGACGATGGCATCGAGCCGCCCCCGGAACAACAAGGCCAGGACGACCCAGACGTGAACGGAGAGCCACACGACTTTTAAAGAGTGTTCTTTCTGGTTGTCGAACACGCACAGAGACACGAACGGGCATCTCACGCCATACACGCTTTTGTCGAGTTCTATTTATTTTGCTTGTTTAAGGATACCCGATGTGGTTCGGAGTTGGGCATGTCGCGGCGTTAGAGGTGTTCGCTGGGTCGTGGGATATTGCATATCATCCTCTGAGGGCCATCCTTTCGATATGCCACCCACACAGCGTCTCTCTTTGTCTCAAATGACATGTAATTGCTCTCCACCCTGTTTCACAGAGTACGAAACTAGTGTGGTCCTGTCCTACAGCGTTGCATTTGTTTCTTTTTGCATTTCTCTTTCTTCCCTTTTCGACGAAGACGACTCATGGTGCGTCTTTTTGCAGAACTCATACTCTGTTCACGCATTTCTACGAGGAACTCCGAATACCTCCTTTTTCTTTACTCTTCTACTTCTTCATCTCACTACTGCTTTCTTGTTTCTTGGGAGACACATTAGACAGCGTGTGTTATACAGTACCGGCGGCTAGCGGGTGTGTACGGATAAGGCTACGACGACAAGGGGTGAACGGCAGACAAACGAATCAGACCAGCGCGGCGTAAAAATCTTGTATGCATAGGAATTCGAACAGACAGCCCTTCTTTCTACACAATAACATTTTCTGTTGACCACTGCACCTTCCGCATACAGCAGGATCAGTGAAGATCATCGAGTTTGGCTTTCGGGTGATGATATACAAGGTAAGAGTTAGCGAACGCGCGAGGGTTCATCTGAGTTGATCATCGATCTGATGTTGATCGTTTCCTTGTTGAATAGTAGGATGCTCCACTCTCATACATCTCTTCCAGGGAACGCAACGTTTAAATCATACCCTGCGTGCCTGACATGAGCCTTATGGCGGTATAAGCACCAGCTCAACGCCTTGTTGTACGGTATACCAAGCCCTGAAAACGAAATTTGACAATCCTTGCTTCCCTGTCATCGCATCCTCTTCCCCTTCCTTGCTTGTTTTTCTTTGTAGATTTTCTACATTTTATGCACGGAGGAGTTACGAGACCTGTAAATTCCGAAGGGGTTAGCGAACAGAACACTACTACAGAACAGTAGAGAGAGGAGTGAGGGAAAACAACATACCATCTTCTAAACGTCTTGCCCTTGTAGTAAAACAAGACGCCAAACAAACACCACAACAACACCAAAGATCCATTCGTCATGATGGGAGGAATGAATCCCGACTTCTCCACCCAAGGTGTGATGAATTTGGAGAAACCGTAGCCCCAGACGTTCTTGTTTACGGTGATGGCGACGAAGAGGGGGCCGGCGACTGGCTTGTAGGAATCGACGGCGTAGGTGGATACGATGGAGGGGATGGACGCGACTTGCATGCCGGCGGCGCCGAAGGCGATTACGACGATGACTTGCCAGGGCCATTTTCTTTCCATGCCGATGGCGGCGACGATGTTGCCGATGTACATTACTATCACGTAGGGGATCATGGCGATGAGACGCATTTCGGGCTATACAGGAGATGTTGTCAGTCATGCTCGCTTGTAGGTGGTTCTCTCTTGCTTTCTTACCTCACGAATACCTCCATTTCTCTTTGTTGCTCTGGCGGCGACCCAATCACTCAGCTTTCCAGAAGTGGCCAGGCCAATGATTGCGCCGATGAGGATGGCAAAGTTGAAGAATCCAATACTCTCGGAAGAGAAGTTGTAAGGCGGTGCAGCAAAGGCTTGAGCTTGTGTCAAGTTGAGAGTCAAGAAAGATGAACACGACCAACTGCAGACGAAAGCAGCGAACTCGACAATAGGGAAAGCGAACAACTTCCAAGGTAGCCAGAGGTCGATGGCCATGCTCTTCCATGGGTGCTCGTTGGACTGCCACAACTTCCATTGCGCCTTTGAGGGGTATCCTTTACCGAGGAAGGGATCACGGTCTGCTGTCTTGGTTGCGGAGAGTTCAGGCAGACCGCTCTTGGACTCGATTTGTTGAATCTCGATATCTTCCACGTGGCCACCTTGGAGCTTGTCAGGTACTGGTAAGGTTGAGTTGCTACCATCGTAGCTGCGTGTAGTCGGTCCAGGAATCTCATCGGGGTGAGGACGGTGATATTTGGTCTCAGGGAAAGCGAAGATGATCATGAGGAGCGATGCGGCAACCAGACCGACGTTGAGCCACCAGAATGACCTCCATCCGAGGCGATCTAGAGCGGGTTAAGCAAGATGACAAGCACAACAAGGTTATGACGAAGCTCACCTGACATGGCTCCTGAGATGATGGGTCCGACCATCAAACTACCCATGTACGCAGTCCAGTATACGGTATTTTGGAAACCACGGTTGTGGAGGAAGAACACATCTGCAATGACAGCAGGTTGAATCGACTCAGCCGGACCAGCACCAAGACCATTGAGCACACAAGCACCCATGAATGAGCCATAAGTTTGTGCTCTGGCTCTCCAGATCATACTAGCCAGACAAATCAACTGACTCGCAATATACACGACACGACGGCCGAACGACGAGCTGAGTGGTACCCAGATAAAGTTACTGAATCCAAGGATGAGAATACTGACTCCAGTGAACTGGATTGCGTCTGCAAGCGAGCAGTTGAATTCTTCGACATAGTATCCAAAGGCAGGTGCGAGCGCCAGAGGACCGAAGCCTTGACTGAAAGACACGAGACTGCTGGCTGTGATTGCAAGGAACTTCCACTTCATGGACCAATTCAAAGGGTCGTGGGGGTCATCTGAAGGTTGGGGAACGAGGACACCGTTATGGCCTTTAACGAAGTGATGAGTTCCTACATCTGTCATGATCTTTGGATTTGTTAGCTACTGTTTGTCGGTGCGGTCTTCAGGAAGAGGCATACCTCAGTACCAGGCAAGATCTCCATGTGGAGTTCTTCCTCGATGCGATGCAATTCTGCATCATTGTAGTTCATCTCCATCTTTGCGGGAGATGAGGGCACCCCTGTTCAGTTGACCGAGTCTAGATAATATTACACGGGTGGGACAAGAAATGGGTGGACACAGATGTGTCGATGTACGTCGAAAGTCGTAGGACAAAAAGGACACAAGAAACAAAGTCGCAGATCTCAAGAAGCAGTAGCACCAACCCTTATGTATCTCCCCTCGCAGCAGTTTCGCTGCTGCAGACTCCACACCACCCAATCGCTGATTTTCACTTTGGCCGGCAGTAGAGATAGAGCGACAAGACAAGTCGAGAGCGAACGCCACCATGCGGGGGTTTTTCCTGGGGACTCCATACTCCCCCACATATCGTGGGGTCTACCGCAACCAAGCATTTGTTTCCAAGCCTCTTTTGGTCACCATACTCCTTCCTTGCCCTATATCTCCTCTGCCGTTTTGTAGTCTCAGCTCTACCGGGTCTGTTCGGCTGGAGTTATCAAGGTTTTGGCTGCTTCCAAAGCAGGCATCATGGGCTTGTGTTTGTGACTTGAGGATGCATTAATTGGTTGATGTGTTTCGGATGCAGAGCACGGCAGTTGCGTTGCGATATGGAAAAGAAGGAGCGGAGAGACGCGCGGTGCGTGCTTCTTGCCGTTTCGCGCTTGTGATGTGTGAATGACTAGATCGATATTTGGTCAACCGCTCCCGGCAGTTATGATATGTTGTCGAATGCGATTGCGAAGGATTCTTTTCAGCTCTAGATCTAGGACATGAGGTTGAGTTTTGCTTGAGCAACGTATCACATGGCTGCCATGTGGTTCAGATTGGCTTTTTCGGACATCTGGTTTTGTTCGAGCGGACTGCGGACATGAACGATTGTGGTATGCACACACTTTCTAAAATTCGAGTTCCAGAAGCACAAATATGGCGACAGCAACTCACAACGCACAAAATGTTACGTTCTGGGCCGGTCAATCGGAAAAAATATTATGAGCTGTCCTGCTAAGATGGAGTTTATTGATGTATTTGCCCTTGTGGTTGTGCAATCGGACATTGGAGGTCGTCGATCATTGCTGAGGGGAGCACCCTGTCAGCACTATGAGCCTATCAATTCCACATTTGTGTACCGCCACGATCCCTATCTAGTGTCCCCATTTGTCAGATCGCCAGCTGAGTAGCATATGACCAGGGGTTTAGAGCAATTCGTGACGACGGCAATACTTCATATAACCGAACCATACCCGAGGTCATCCTTCTCTTTACCGATATCCAAGGTAATGGTCTGATTTCGCGACAAACCAGATCAATACTGGTCCCCAAAGAAATCAGTGAGGAACAGACGAGCAGTGGTTGATGATGCTCTGCTTGATTCATCTCTCAAGCTCGGAAGTGTGGGATGGCGACTACTCCATTCTTTGTTCTTTCTGCTCGATTTTCACGAATCGTTCTTTCATCTAATGACTGACGATTGATTATCACTAAACTGTTTGCTGGGCACCACGACCTCTTTGCAACTCAACGTGAGCGCTTGCTTGCACAAGAGCACTTACTATGATGCATAGAGCAGTCCGTCCAACGGATCGCTAGCCAAGAGTTGCTTGGACCGGCGTTGGAGACACGAACAAAGGCCCTTTGTAGGCCATGAAGACTACAAGCAACCGAAACTTCCATGATAACAACGAGACATCTCAGATGTGACCTGCAATGGCCTTCATTGAGTGCGGCCAACGAATACAACGTACGGAATGGATATGTGACTTCCAGAAAGCCTTGTCAAGGCTCCAGGCCTCTTTTATCACAAAGCTGCCGTTCACTTGTAAGCAAACATGTCGCTTCTGTCTGCCATACATAAGCGTCCTCCATCGGGCGATGTGAAAACGGACATCCTCATCATCATCGCGTCTTTTCCAAGTCGACACACACCATGGTGAAGCCCAATGACCAGAGACGTGCACCCGCGGACACCACCGCACTGTCCAGAGCTCTTCGAGAGTCGTCTTTGAGCGAAGAACAGTCGAGCCCCAGCCAAAGCTCGCCCATAAAGCCCGGCAACATCCCCGTCGGAGGACTTGCCGACTACTGCAACTCCACTAAGCCTCCCGGCCGCAAGTATCCTCGGCAAACCATGACTGAATTCGAAGATCTTTACATCGACGACACCCAAGAGGACTCGGAAGGATTCGCAGACGGAGGCAGAAACATCAAGAGCAAGGGTGAAACCGGAGGAACCAAGCAGGCAGCCAAGCTGACAGGTACGAAGGGAAAAAAGGGCGAGGCAGCTAAAGAGTCGAGATCGAAGGCCGAGTCTAAAGCGGCCGTCTTGTCGCAGCCAGCCCAGGCCGAAAGCAAGAAGGCGAAGGGTAAGAGCAAGAAGACCGAGGAGGGCGAAGACGACGAAGAAGAGGAGAAAAAGGACAACTCGAAGGAAAAACAGTGGACCCCTCCTCCAGAGGCTAGATACGTGAGTTGTGATGAGTGCACCCGCAGGAGGGTCAGATGCTATGGGGCCACCAGAACGGGCCCGTCCGATGATTGGTTGTGCACCCCATGCCAGGTCAGGGGAAGAGAATGCCACTTCAGCCTCATCGGTCACCGTCACTTGAATGCCAAGAAGTGAGCAACCACGTTGGTACACCTATCGGTCAGGCATTCTCTACCGCGCATGCTATTAGCGACAGCTGTAGAATTCGTCTCGAAAGATACAACATCAAAAAGAGACGATGAAGAAGATGCAGCGCTCGACAGAGTTATCTGCAAAAATCACAGTCGTTGCCACGTCGGGCCTCCGCTCGTACCGGAGGTCTGCACAAGGTCGGATGCGGCTATTGAGCTCATGACCAGAGCACCTCTAAATAGTCTCCGGAACATGATAAAGTTTTGGTCCAAGTTGATCTACCAGATTGTGATTGTGGCTCTGCTCGTCCTTGTGAGTAGTCCAGTATCTTGATTAGGGCTTCCTACAAACCCGTCCGCGGAGTCCTACTCGTACAGTTCTTGCCCTATTGTGACCACCAACTAGGTGTATACCTATCTTCCATGTTGAGTCATCTTTGTAAGCATATACCGCGCTCCATGAACGAGATTGCTCGTGACAAATCCGGACGATTCATGTCCGGCATTAGCGTAACCGTACAGAACACGACAACATCAGCTTCTCCAATGATAGAACAAGCCATGGGAGTTTGTGGTGACTATGGATAAGTGTCGCTCAATCCGGTCGTTCCCAAAGAAGTTTTCCAGGGCAAGTGTGAGCGAAATGGCGGCGCCAGAACAGAGCTTCACGACTCGTGAGCCGGCGAGGAGTGACGGATGAACGGCGACTCCGTGGTTTACCAGCAACACTTTGTAGCAAAAGTCATTGGCAGAGAGCAATCGCAGTTAGGCATCTCGAGATAGTCAGGTCGTGCTCGTTTTGTACTCGTAGAAAGAAAAGTTGAGCCACAAGCACGTCAAGCTCAAGCATTTTTCAGACTGTGGTCAAAAGTCGTGGTTGAGATTCTGACGCGTGTTTCGCCAGACGTGCCCGCGTTTCATTACTTGCCTACCTATTCTATATGCACAATATGCCGTACTGTACTCCGTATCCGTTCCTTCTCTGTGACGGAACTCGCTCTCCGTTGGGAATGTGCATAAAGCTTTTGGTCAAAGGTCCTGTGACTATCAAAATCGAATAGTACAACGCAAGCCGGAAACACATCTCCGACCGCAAACGCGTATATCAAGCTTACAGCAAACATGTATCCTACTCTTTGCATCAACTCAAGTTAATCATGAAGTCCATCTCGAATAAGCTCGCAATAGCTACGCCGTCTTTAGGACTGCACAAGTCGCACACGCTGGAGCGCAAGATTATTGCAGCGGCAGAACAAGGCTTCCAAGGCATCGAGATTGTGTTTGGCGAAATTGAAACACACAGCCAAAACCAGCGCATTTCCATCCATGCTGCCGCCAAAGAAGTTCGCCAGATGTGCGACGACCACAGGCTTCAGGTCGTTTCATTATGCCCATTCGAGAACTTTGAAGGAAATCGTTCCCCAATCGAAGAGCGACTGAAGAAGGCGAGCCTTTGGGTGGACATTGCTCGAACCTTAGGTGCTCTTTTTATCCAAGTGCCTTCTCAATTCGACCTCAGCGCCTCCAGATCTGAGCAAATCATCGTCAGAGAGCTCCAGCAGCTTGCGGATCTTGCCAGCATTACCTCACCTGTCGTCAAAATAGCCTATGAGCCAATGTCCTGGGGAATCTGTTACCCGACCTGGGAAACTGCTCTAAGACTCACCAGACTTGTTGACCGCCAGAATTTTGGCATTTGTCTTGACACTTTCCACATCGGCACCAGGCTTTGGGGCAGTCCGCTGGTGTCATCTGGCAAGTATCTCAATGCAGATGCACACTTGGCAGATTCTCTCCGTCGTTTCCTCGCCGAGTTTCCTCTCGAAAAGCTGTTTTTCGTACAGCTGTCTGACGCAGAACTTCTTGATCCTCCGCTTTCGACATCGCATCCATGGTACCTGGAGGGAGAAGCCGCAGAGTTCACTTGGTCGAAGCACGCAAGACCATTCCCTCTGGAAGCCGACAAGGGAGGTTATCTACCCATTGTCGAAATCTTGAAGGCATGGGTTGTCGACAAGGGGTTCACGGGTTGGATCTCGTTCGAGAGCTTCGACCGCCGCATGACCGAGGAGTCCTATGATCCGAAGGTTGCCGCGGTAAGAGCTAGGAGGTCCTGGGAGAAGATCCTACCCCTGGTCTTGCCAGTCAAAGCAACCCTGTGACGATCAGAGGTGAGGTGATGGACGATTGCATCCTGATGTAGACATGTGAGACGGACATGAAATCCTGTTTTCTCAAGCATCGATACCAAGCTCAAGTGGATATTATGGAATATTCTTTATTGACATTCACACCTGTAACATGTCTGTCACTTGGATCCTTCTGGTGACTCGATCTTACTGTCTCGCGACAAGGCACTGGTGTGACAGTCGAGACGACAGCCACAGACTCTCTAACTGGAAGCTGCTTACGCCTTCGCTTGGGCCTGCACCGTGCGTGCTGGATTGCGGCACGTTAGTTGAGTGGACCCTGAGCCGTGCGCCGCCACACGGACCCAACGCGATGGTGCATGGGCCTTTCGTTCAACCGCGACTGGTCAAAAGGTTGTCGAGCATTGTCGAACCAGGTGTCTAGGATGAAGATTCGTCGTCTGAAAGGTAGGGGTGTTATGGCCGCCGGCGGCGACAAGTCGTTTACTGTCGTTTTGATTTTGGCGGTCTTAGCAGCCATTTGAGACCGACTGTCGGCGACTGGCGGTCTCGTTTATCGTATAGAGTCAGCAAAACACTCATCTTTACCGAACAAATTAGTACTTGTAACAGCATATTATTCCTGCTCTTAGATGTAACAGACAAGGGACTTTCTAGATAAGACCTGTTACTGCTATGCTACGCATCAAGAATTGCTATATTCTTAGCCTTTCTGTGTAGTGTGACATCAAAAGCTAACGAAACCCTACCTGTATCTACGAATCGGAAAACTTCGGTAGAATATTTGAGCAGAGCCTCATAGAATGCCGCTAGCGACGACATGGCGGCCATCGTCGGCGACACCTCTTGTCGGCGACATGGCGGCATCAGCTAACACCATTACTGAAAGGACGTAACTTGTATGAAGATGCTTGCGTACCATTGAGAATATGATTTCTGTTGCTGTGTCGTTGTCTCTTATGAACTCTACTCAATGATATTAATACACTGTTTCTATATCGGCACAAATATGCTAAGACGTTATGTGAAACAAGTACTCATCGAGAAGTAGACGTTACTGTTGCTCCAAGCCTACTTCTCGACGACTTCTAGACCTACATCTGTCTTCCTCTATCAGGCAGGTGCGAAGATTGTGGCTTTCACATCTGGAAGCTTTACACTTGGAAGATTTGACTTCTTTCAAAGTCAAGAGAGTTTTTAGATCTCCGGGACGCGAGTGTTTCACGTTGCGCGGTAACACGATCTTTGCTTTTGTCCATGATGTATGTTCTGTAATCACGGCAGTTGGCCAATCGTTGCTGCGGCACTTTCCTCGTGTGATGTATGTATGTTAGGGCATTATATTGATATGTATGGGTATGGTTGGTGAAAGCAGTAATCCTCCTGACAGCGCCAGCGCTTGAAATGCAAAACAAAAATCATTGATGAGCCTTGACGGTCAGACTCTCTCGTAAGCCTGTGTCGGCCGTGGTGACGTGTTGCCAGCTCCAATTCTCTCGTCTTGTACTCTTTCCTCAAATGTGTCAATCTGGACGCTGTGCAGGATGCCGCCCTCATGTAGCTTGTTTGAGTTGGGCACAATTTCCTCCTCGCTGTCCGTTCTGGACAGACCACCCCAGTGATCATCATGGGATGCGCCTCCGCGGATGGTGACGGTCGTCTTCATAGTTCCCTTGCCAGCGAAGTCCTCTAGCGGTGTTGCCCCGCTATTAGTGTAGGTGTGGTTTCCGTTCTTGTTGCGTTTAGTCCACGTCCGTGTGTCGCGCCCTGTTGAACTCGAGATGCCCATGAATGACATGAGACGTTGCATAAGTGGCCTCAAAGTTCCAAGGTTACCAGCAGTGATACCGATTCCGACCTCGACGGTAGTCCAGATGGCCACATCGGCAGTACGCCAGAGAAATTCGCCCTTGTACTCCTTGACAGTCCAGACGTATGGTAGTCGAATGATTGTCGCAGAACTTCCGACCGCAGCAAATCCAAGAATGACTGCTACAACTGCTTTTTGGTGACGATGCATTTGCAGATTCTTGACGATGAAAATTGGTAGAATACCAAAGACCCAGTCGGCCACCGAATTTAATGCTGAAACCACGTAACTGGTGTCGGCCATGACTGAAGCACTCAAACAGTGTCCATGATGATTCGGGTTGAGATCCCACCAGAAAGAGATGGGCCGACACTGGAAAAGGACGATGGCGAAGTATGTGACGCCGAGCACTCCACTGGCGTACATGATGGCTTTGATGATAAGAATGTGCCACTTGTTGTTGGCTATCCGCAAGAAGAAAAGACCGATTGCGACCTTCAACATCGATGTTGCCAAGGTGTAAAACAGCTCACAGAAGAACCAGTACTGTTGTGGTGTTAGAAACTTGAGAGCCTTGAAAAGATGCATCAGACATACCATCAGACCTATCTGTGCTGTCGCATCTGTCATCGTCTCGCGACGTCTTCCATTGCCATGCGCGAGACTACCGAGTTGACATATCAAATACCCCGTGAAAAGGAGTAAGGTAGCGAGCATGGCTCCATCGTCCCACCCAACTTGCTTTAGTAATCGAGCTCTAAGGATCTGATCAGTACTCTACCCAGGATATTGGAAGACATCAGACTTACTTTACATATACTCGTAGCCCAACAGAAACCCAAGAGAGAATAAAGAAGATAACGCATACAACCAGAATCTGGCTCGATCTGTCGTACATCTTGCTGCCAGCAGAGGTCAAGTGTAGTGAGGGAAAGGTCTCGAATAGATTGTCTCTATAACGACATAACCTGGAGGTATAGTGGAAAGAGAGACTGGGAAATGAATGTGAATATGTCCTGTAGAGAAAGATCAGGGGAGCAAAAAGTTAAAGGGTCTGGCTCAGCAAGCGATCCTCCACCAGTCATATAAGTTCAGGATGAGTGACAGTCGGTTCCCTACCGAGAGGCGCAGATGCACATCGAAATCCAAATAGAGAGTCCCGTCTTGTGGAGACCGCCCAACGTGTCCGTCAGTCTGGCAGCACTGGCGGATATTTTAGCTCCATAAATCTCGCTACCAGTTCCGGTGAGCCTTAAATTCGTGGCCCTCGCTCGCACCGGGCGCGCTTACGCCAAGCCACATTCATACAATTGATCCTGAAACCAGGCAGCATGAGCAGTCTCACATGTGCGACCATGGTGATTCTGGAAGTGTTGATGACTCGAGATGGGCCATTTGTGGACGCGGTTTGTATAGCGGGTGAAGCGGGCCATTGATTTTGTCTCGGGAGGGGCTTCCGAGCCACTGGACGACAACATCCCCACGGTTAATCTGTTTGGAGGATTATTGGGAGCGTTTAATATAAGATTGATCAACGACCCGGCACTTGTTTCTGTTCTCAGACGTTCTTCGCTCGCAAACATGTTTGCGGTATTGAACTTACTCTGCGATATGGTCGGCAAGCTTCTTCGAGATGTCTGAAATGATGCCTCGCCAACAAAGTTTGCACTCACCAACGTCGGTCTCATCATGGCTTCGTACGACTACTCGACGAAGGCGACAACAAGAGACCAATGCTGCTCCATGAACCAACCGTGCTAGCGGCCTGCCGGCACGAACTTCGTTCTCCTTGAATCGAAAAATCCACTCTCTGGGACTTTGTTTGACTCTTGGAAGTCACGACATTTGTCCAAGCTTGAGACTCTCCACGAAATCACGTGCTTGGCCGCGCTCTGAAGTTACCTGCCCTGATTACCCACAAGTAGCGGTTATTCTCGGCTGATCGGGGTGCACCTGCTATCTTGCCCTCACTACGATGTGACTACATCTCCCATCAGATAAGGAATGCACATATAGCTGCCAATGCCCTGTAGACATCTTTCAAGATCTCAATAGCACTTACCTCACTCCAAAAAATCGAGAAAGTACAATTGACATTGAAAATGGCATCCGCAGACAAGCCCCACGCAGCTCCCCAGCCAGCGTACCTTCCAACAGCAGGCAGCATTTTGAATGCCGACAAGAGCTTCTACGACTCTCTAGCCAACAGCAAATCCAGAACATTGAAACAGACCATTGACGTACCACCAAGATCGGCCAAAGCCTGGAAAGTCCCCGCAGGAAGCATCGTCCGTTTCTCCACCCCCGAAGGCGCCCAAGTTGGTGACTTGAACATTTGGAACTTGGCCAACCCACGCGAAAGATTTTGGGCATCTCGCACAAGACAGTTGCAAGCTAGTCACGTCACTGTATACGATCGACTCTGGAGCTGCTTGCCTTATTTGAGGCCAATGGTCACAATCATCGCCGACTCCTTGAAGGACTATGGTGTGGATCAATGGGGTGGCAGATGTCATGATCTGCTCGGCACTCGTTGTGATCCTTATGTGAACACTATGCTCACTGGAGATCAATACGACTACCACTGCCATTCGAACTTGACTAGAGCTGTGGTACCATACGGTCTAACGTAAGTCTTGAAAATAATCATTTCTTGACCTATTTAGCTGATCAGGAGAAACAGCGAGTTTGACGTTCACGACGTCATCAACATCTTCCAAGTCACCGGGTTGAATGCTGAGGGCAAGTACTTCATGGAACCCAGCCCAGCCAAGAAGACAGACTATCTCGAATTCTTCGCTGAGCAAGACGTTCTGATGGCATTGTCTGCATGTCCTGGTGGTGATCTTAGTGCTTGGGGTTGGGGTGAAGGTGGTGCCGGCGAGGAGGGCGAGAAGAAGAGCATGTTGGATTGCTGCCGGCCCCTCAGAGCAGAAGTATACAGCTTGGACGATGAGGCATTGCTGCAAGGTTGGACACAATTCCAGCCTCCGAAGTACACTGGAATCCACGGCATGAAGGTGCCTGTCGGTGAAAATGTCTAGTCTGAATGGAATATGAATATGATTACGAGAAGAGTAACATGTCGTGCGACCATTCGCTCAGTGTAACATGAACGCAAGGGCACAGTAGTCTCAATTGGGCAGGTCTGCTTGTTGAAATGTTGTCAATCGCTAGGAAATTCGGTGCCAGTGCGATTGCTGCATAGCCTGTCTGCATTAGTACATCATCTTCAGAGGCTGTCTCAAGGGGTCAGATACCGGAGGACCAGGCCGCTATGTTCAATGCTTGAAGTCGCCAACGAGGCTTCCTGGTCGACAAGCACATGTGCATAAACATGCCGGAAGATGAGCAAGGCGGTCGGACATATCAGTCATGATCGGGTGTATCCTATTCGAGCGAAACGCTGCGGCCCAGCTTCTTTTGCTCAGTCTCCGACAATCTTGGTTGTTGGAAGCCATGTCACCGGGATCTTTGGAAATAGGAGACATGCCCTAACAGACAATAGACGTCAATGGCCGGAATAAGGACTTTACATCGTCATTATCGCCGTGCTAATGTCGTGATATTGATGCTTGGCAAATTTTCGGCCGAAAATCAGAGGAGGTGGCTGATGTTCGAGACACGTTGGCGTTGCGTTGAAATGTTGGCATCGCGTTGAGAAAGTTGTGGAATGGAAGCACCGTTTAGCAGAGCGTTGGTAACAGCTGAGCTGTTCCAATGGCATTGCGCGGACGTTCATGACCACAGTGCATCTGGATTGACCACACCGTTTAGTGGCATATTTTCAGGCAGTTTATTCATCTGATCAAGCCAGAATGCAGCATCAAAGTCTGTAACTTGAGGCATGTCGTTCCAAGCAGGTAAGTCTGACAAATCTTGGAGGGGCGGAAATCCAGAGTTCTCGATCATGAAATCAGTCGTTATCGGTGCAGTAATACCAGACTGCATCAAGGCAGCGGCAGTCATGGGCATGTATCCGCTATCTTGGCTGGGTACAGATTCCGGGCTCTCCACATCTTGCGAGCCGGAATGACTTCGCTCAAGAGAGCTCCGGACCTTTTCGTACAAGCGCTCAACAACAGGTAGTGCTGAACGAGCGACTATGTTGGCGCCCTGTATGGTGACCAGAATTTCAAGTGCCTGCTGTATCTTCTTTTCGATAGCTTGAACTTGGCCTTTGATAGGATAGACAAGGGCGATTGCGGCGAGCATGATAGCTGCATTGCTTGGGTAGAAGCCGAATCCGAAGTACACGTAGTGGTGTCGACCTGACATGTCCATGAGGGCTTTCTGACTATCAATAGAGCTAATAGCAGCATTCATAGCGACGATGCGACTTTCTGGATGTGAGGCGATAAATGGACGGTGAAGTTCCATCATGACTAAGTTCAACCCACTCAGCGCCTCTTGCCTGTGTAGCGGGAGGTAAGAGAAGTCTGAGTCTGAGTATGTAGCCGGGTTGTTGGGGTTGAGATAAGCAGGTAGGCTGTTCAACAGGTTATCGAGCTGATTGTGGAAAGCCCACACAGAGCCGTAGTCGGCATTCTGTTTGTCGAGTCCATACTCGCGGATTTCGTGAATCTTCCCTGCAACAGCGTAGCGAAAAAGAAGTAGGGAAAGAGACGAGGGTGCGTGTTCGTCCTTCGGCATTGGCACAGCCTGAGATGGATCTTCTGGAAACGGACAATCAATTGGGAGGTTGATGTCACAATCTTTCGCGTTGATTATCCTGGGTCGTCCCAAGTTCAACGCTGTGCCTGAATCCCAGCAGAATATGTTTACCCAAAGTCGTCTGCCGTACTCCTGAGACCAGAATTGCTCAAGTGTCTCTGATACACTATTGTTCTTTGCATTTGGTCGTGGCTCCCGGTGAAGGTTCAGTTGCTGTGCTTGTCTGCAAACATTAGATACTATGTTCTGCCGGAACAGAGACAATCAACTCACCTAACACCATCACTGATGGCATACCAACTTTCAACCCCACGACCATTGTTTTTCAGCCAACTAGCTCTGAGTAAGTCATAATCCACAACTGTGATAGTGCCGTTGTATCGACCAAGCAGCAGCATCAGCTCAGAAGCAACGTCATGATATCTTCGAGACATGTGGATTGCGGCTCTCTCGTTCGTTGCATGAAGCAAGCGAGCAATCTCCCGATCAGACCGCATGTACTGAAGGCAGACCGCAAGCAGCTGGAAAGAAAATGCCACAAAATATGGCAGATCCTTATTGATGCTAGTCCGTTGAGAAATAGGTGTACTGACCACCTCGGTCCACTGCTCGAGCTGCTTGTCCATGTAGCATCTCTGACCGACATTGTAACGCCAATGTACTTCGTCAAAGTAGTAGTTGACTGCCTTTACCATAATCCGAGGGTCGGGAAGCTGGGCTGCCAGAGTCCAGAATTTGGAGCATGGTTTGTTTTGCTCGAGAGCGGCTTGAGTAGAGTCAGAAATTTGGAAGACTTCTTCATCTTCAAGCAACTGATGAAATGCGAGTCAGAGATAATTTGGAGATTGACAAGATATAGTCATACCTTCTTCAAGTCTGTAAAAGCATGAACGTCGTAGAATGAAGAAAGTGCAGTGCCATCTGTTGTTGCTTCTGGAAGCGAAGAATCATTCTCATCTTGGTCTTCGGCCGAAATAGGCGAGTGCGACTTGGATTCAGGTACTGCGGGTTGTGATCTAGATTATGTGTCAGATCCGATGCTATGACCGTCATGCTTATGGATGATCTTACGGTGGCTGCTCGTAGATGCATTTAGCTGCGACGTTTCGGCCTACGCAATTCTGGCATGGCTTGTTTCTGTCACACTGTGAGGGTTAGGACGATTTTCATATCTTTCGAATCGATTTGTCGGTGGCACCTTCTGCTTTCGTCTGTAACGCGATTAGAACACAAAGCTCCCGAGCAAGCTTGGTTGTGGAAACTGACCTATAACATTCTAAACACGCCGTAACTACACGTTTCCTTTTGAGAGGAGGCGCTGTACCCGCGTCCGTGTCCGCGATATTCTCCATCAGGTCGTGTGAGTAAAGATGGTTGGTTTGACCTATCGATGCTGTCTCGACAAGAACGTCTTGCCAAGCGGAGAATCGTCGGAGGCTTCAAGCTTGGTGTTGACAACGTCTAGTCACAAACTTTGTTTTCTTGTCAACCCCTCGCTTCAACAGACCGCTTATGTGCAATTCACGGACGATACGAGTAGGCCTTCATGGACAGAGGTGTCTTCATAAAGCATTTGGAGACCAGACTAAGCCCTAGAAAGGCCCGAATCGCGCCCAACCCCGCCCCTCCATTCGGGACCCCAAACTCTGTCGAATATGCCTTGCATCTGGATCCACGAAGACCGCATCTTTGCCTGCGAGTGTGCGTCTCTTTGTCTATCTTATTACCGTATGCACTCGGGATATACTCAACCAAGTCTACTGGCATCTAACTTCGTCAGCTTGGTTTCAGAAATGTGCCGCTCATCAACCATGGTGGCCGTCTTTGCAGTCCCCATAGTATCGAAGCATTCATGCCTTAACTCCGGACCTGGTATCAATTTTGGACCTCTAGACGACACGCAATACATGCTCGATATATCGCTTGGCAGTGCTGCGGATGACGAGTATTGTTACCTTATCTTCGACAACTACAGCTCCGCCACCTTTATGGATGGAGTAGCCAGTCATGACCCTACTACACCTTCGGACTTCTAACCCAATTCTGAAGCCTGACATCTCACCCGTCTCTAGCGACATCGTGAATCCGAACCATATCCGACAGGTGGGAGTTCTACCTACTTTTGTGTGAACAGAGCATTTGGACAACTGTCATGCCAATGAAGGTCGAAATTGTTGGCGCGCAAGACTTACACTGCTAATCAGATGCAATTACAGTTTATAGCAATTAAGTTCTGTGACAATCAGTCTGGTCGCATCTCGAAGGCAGCCGCTGAACTTGCTGGCACTGAATTCCAAACAGACATGACTGGAATTTATGTCAGCTTTGACATGGCAGATTTTAACACAAGAGATGGGATGTACATGATGAGGATGAATGACGCCCCGCTCGTCTCAATCTATCTTTGATGATCACGAGGAACTCTTCTCTTGTAGGTGCCGCCTGGCGGGAGTGAAACTTTCACTTCCAACCTGGTCATTTATTTTCAACAATCTACCACTTGCTCAGCCACAGAAGCGATGGTCCAGCGGCTATGAAGTCTCACGATTAGTGTCCTCGTTGGTCTCGAGCTCTCTTTTTTGGCCCTCTTCGTCCAGAGCTACCGCCCTGATAGTTTTTCTTCGACATCAACATCAACACCAACATCAACGTTTCATTGATCATTAAACACCGTACCGCGCACAACGAGCCCAGAATGGCTGAGGGGGCCCGATGGAATCAGGGTGACGTGAGCTCAGAATTCACTCGCTGCATTAGTCCACAATTCTCATCAAACGCTTTCGATGCGTCCGAAACGAAGAACCCTTGGGAATCCAGCGGAGCAGTCACACCTTCCAAAGTACCCAAGACGTCGACGCAGACACTCACGACGACACCACACTCGTATTGTCTTCTTCATTTTGGCATGCTGTATCGTCTGTAATACTCTGGAGTCATCGATGATCGTGGACTATGGCTAGCACAACCCACCAACCCCAATTCAAGAGCTTGTTGAAAGACAGTACGTCCGGTGGTGACAAAATGAATTCTGTGGAAGCTCCTCATGAGAAAGCCACATCAAATCATGAAATCACTGGCCCAAACCATACATACTTTTATGGTACTTTCGGTCTCTTCGTCCCTCGGTCCTACTCGTAGCCCAAACAGAGCCTGATCTTTGTCGCGCACGGTTCCAGAATTCAAATTTTATCTCAAGGGACACACCTTCATCAAATGGTGAGATGGCCGAGCGGTCTAAGGCGCCAGCTTAAGGTTCTTCCAATACGCTGGTCCGAAAGGGCAGGGGTTCGAATCCCCTTCTCATC
>JGI24891J29808_1000263_pt1 | contig 48547 bp, 63 predicted proteins | sample FreactcultuFSWF8_FD_29808 | JGI IMG/M metagenome (IMG submission 29808)
TCCAGCAGCGTCTGAGGCGTACAGCCGATCATCGGCGCAATCGATTGGACTGCAGACCACGTGGAGGAATGCTCATCCCGCTGCTCACGCACCAAGCGCACCGCACGCTCTCGTACCTCAGGGGAAAACTTGCTTGATTTCTTGTTCATGGCTCTATTCTCTCAAGAGTTAGAGCCTCCTCAAAACCCGGGGCGGTTCACAGCAAGAATACGCTCCATCGTTAAGGGAGTGTATGAAAAGGAACCACCAGGCTGCGATCGTCTTGGGGAATCTCATTAGAGAAACACGGATGGGCCTGCGCCTAAGCCAAGAAGAGCTGGCCTTTAGGTCAAACCTCGACCGCGCGTTCTTAAGCCGCGTCGAACACGGACTACGCTCACCGTCATTTGACACACTGCTTTTAATCACAAGCGCCTTGGAGCTCACCCTCACCCAACTCTCCCAACGATTCGAACAACGAATGAGAGAACATAGTGAGAAAAATTACCCTGGCCAAAGCACTTGAGCGCTATCGTCGCGAAATATCGATCCTCAAGCGAAGCTACGCTTCTGAAAAGTTCAGACTGGAGCAACTGGCCAGATCGTTCCTCGGCGAGAAAAATGTCGACGACATCACTAGCGTGGATATCGCCACTTACCGCGATGCACGCCTGGCCGGAGTCAATTCGAAGACAGGCAAGCTGCTCTCCACCTCCACGGTCAGGTTAGAAATGTCCGTGCTTTCCAACGTCTTCGATATTTGCCGAATCGAGTGGGGCTACTGCAAGTCAAATCCGACGGTCAATGTCCGCAAGCCCAAGGTTGCACCGGCACGTATCCGCCGCCTCTCCGCACGCGAAGAGCGCCTGATCATGCGCTACGCCAATGCCCACCCTAATATCGAGTTGCAGGTAATCGTGACCCTCGCGATAGAGTCAGCCATGCGGCAAGGTGAGATCCTCTCGTTGAAATGGGAGAATATCAATCTACGCACGCGCATAGCACACCTGCCCGAAACAAAGAACGGCATGGCGCGCGATGTGCCACTGAGCTTGCGTGCACGCGACGCGCTACTGCAACTTGGCGTTCGGACGAAGGGCTCGGTCTTTACCTACACCAGCGCCGGGATTAAAAGCACATGGCGCTATATGACGACCGCGCTCGAAATCGAAGATCTCCACTTCCATGACCTGCGGCACGAAGCGATCTCTCGCCTGGCCGAAATGGGTTCGTTCGATTTACTGGAAATCTCGGCTATCAGTGGTCATAAGAGTCTCACTATGCTCAAGAGATACACGCACCACCAGACTAGCAAGCTAGTCCGAAAAATCGACGGTCCAATCAATAGGCAACAGCAAGCACTGTCACAGCTTCTTGTTCCATATCCAGCTTCCGTGAAGAAGGACGCCGAAACTTTCGTAGTGAGGATTTTGGATTTCGATAATCTCCAGGTCCGGGCAAGATCGGCGGAAGAAGCTGCCACACTCGCGAGCGACGCCCTCCTTCGAAGGCTCTGCACGCTCCGAATGCAAGGGAAAAAACCTCCACTGCCGGACCAGTATTTGGAGACAATCTCAGACGAACATCTGATGATGGTGAATCCAGTTGTGGTCGGAGAAGAAGAATTAGAATTGTCGCTTGCGACTTAATTTTTTGTCGTGTCGCAAATCCAACCGATCATCGAGCACTTTGAACAGGTTGCAGGACTTGGATGACCGCCTTGCCAATCCAGTGGCGGAACCTTGGCATGGAAACGCTCGTCCGGGAACCGCGTAAAGATGCTTTACGCGGGGTTTCCGGTGGGTGGATATGTCTCTTTTCTTGATTACATTCCCGGACCTGATCAGCCGACAGCGGCAGGTGTAAATGTCGTCGTCCGAGTCACTACGATGCACAACAACAACGCTGGTACAAACTGCTACATCTATGTGGATGGCGTTTACGCCGCGCCTGTTGGTTTCGACACTGGCGCAGATAATGAATGGAGAGACGGGAGCGTGTCGCTAACCCTCTCGCCCGAGCCACATTCTTTCACCTATGGATGCAACATCGGCTACGTCTCAGGTGCCGACGGCATGATTGTGAGCTATTGGTGACGGCCTAACCGCCCAGCTGGACACAGCCAATACTGGCGAATGCACCGGTGTTATCGGACGAGCTCGTGCCAGAAACGATCCAGGTGCCGCTGCCCCCGTCTCGATAAACCTGGATATTCTCGCCTCCGCCAGCCCATTTGCCACCGACGTGGCTAATGGCGCAGAACCATTGGCTGTAGGGAAGGCCAGTTCCGTAGGTGCCAGATCCCGGATACCAATCGAAAGTAACGAAGTTTTTGATGCCTGCGGAGCTGGCCTTCCAGATGACCGCTCCGCCACTGGATTGGCAAGGTGGTCAATTGAAGCAACCGACTTCACACCAGACGTAAGTCGTACCGTTGTTGTACACGGACTGCTGATCGACAGTCCATGTACCATCCCCATTCGGATACAAAAGACAGCGACCTCCGCCATTGGTATTAAACGTCGTGCCGCTGTTCGTCACCGCGCAATACTGGTGGACAGCGGTTCTTACGGAACTGTTGTAGTACCCGGTAGCGTTATAGGAATATTGCTGGCGGAAGTTCGGCCCCGTCCTTGTCCACAGCAAATTGCCGCCACTGGATTGGCAAAAGCCTGACCTCAGTGGTAGCTGATGATTGCCCCACTGCCGACTACGTCGTTTGTATTCGTGTAGACGAAGCCATAGCAGTGGTAGCCGGGAGATACAGTAGCCCGAAGCGCGCTCAGACCATACTCGTGATCTGTCGCTGTATCGAACCCAGATTGGTCATGCATCACTCCGTCGACATAGAGCCGCACACCGGGCCCGACGCCGCCATTGGAGATGAGCTCAGCATAGAAGGCCAAATTTACTGCGACATATGCAGGAACATAGCTTCCGGTATCGAAGCAACCTCCTGCAGGGACGCCGATTCCAGCCATTTTCAAAGCCGGGCTAACGCGGTGAAATTTGAGATCGGATTGGCAAGGCGGTCATTTTCCGCAAGCCACCTGCACGACATATGTGTAGCTGAAGTTATCTTGCGGCCAAACTGCACCTGCGTTCGCGTAGGGCGTGATCCCCGAAACGCCGTTGGTGGTCCCAGTCCCGCAATACGATCCCTGCAGATAGCCCACCCCCAATGCATGGTAACCCGCAGGACACTGGGCGTAGGAATAGGCCGTGTAAAACGCCCCCGGCTGGCCAGCACCAGCGCAGCCAGGATCGTTTCCGGAGACCAGGACATACTCGCTGAGAACAGCCCTCGCCCACACGATTCCCTTGCTAGTGGATTGGCAAGAAAGTGGCAAGCCAGCACCGTCGCGGCTTTGAAGCCCGATTTCAGGGCAACTCGTACCCTCGGCGCTCACATCTGCAAGGAAGTTTTTACCGTTGCGCACGGTCCCAGGAACCGTCATATTTCCGTTCTGGTCCACTGCCAATGCCACCCACGCGCTTCCGTTCCACGTAAACGCTCGGGCCAGGTTGGAGACCATGCGAACATCACTGACGGCATTACCAGTTGCAGGAAGCGCGGCGTAGGTAGCCACTGGCTCGCGCCAATGCGTGTCACCCGCACTCGTCCAAACTCCCGAAATACAAGCGAGCGGCTTCCCTGTGCTATCAGCCGAAATTCGACCGTAGGTACTAGTATCACCAACGATACATAATGCATCGGAGGTCTTTTCAGTCGCTCGCGCCTGCATGTTGATCGGAGTATTCATGGTGTTCAGCTCGGCATTCGCTTCAAAATTTCGGTGAAGCAGATCGCTATTTGCGTCAGCAATATCCTTATAAAACAGCGCAACGGCAAAATGCCCTGCGCCGGGTGTGGCACCGCCAAAGTCAGCGATGGGCCGCGAGTATCCGCCGTACCCACCTACCAGCTGACTTGGGGCGCCCGACGCAATATATCCGCCGCCTTCACTGCCGAGCGCCTGTGCGATTTTTCGAACCTCACCATTGGACAACGTATCGCCGCCCGTCGTCAGCAAGACAGCCTCTAACCTGGTGGAGCTGACCTTGTTCAAGCGTAGAGAGTAGCTTTGACCGTAGTTGTTGACCATATTGAACCCCGACGGCAATTGCGTGGCGATATCACTGGCCGCGATGGTCAGCGTAGGGCTTGCTGCAGCAAGGTATGCACTGTAGTTCGCCTTCAGTAGGTTGTTACTCGCATCAGCGACTTTTCGAATGTGGCCGACGGCAGCCTGCCGGTTGCTCAAGTCAGATTCTTCGGAGACGTAGGTCATCAACCAGTGCAATGCACCAGCTGCGATGACAAGCACGAACATCAGTTCGACGAGGGTCCAGCCACCCTGCTTTACTTGCACTTTTTTCATTGTTGGCTTCCACTCCCATAGGTGCGCGATGAACTTTGCTGGTGAATCAAATCTGCCAGTTGATTGAACTTCCCCGCACGGATCTTTGATTGAACTTCCAGACGCTCCGACACCAGCAGGGGCACTGTCGTAAAGCGGTGGATGCTGCGCGCCCCCCCTGCCGTGGAGACAACCTGCTTCTCCAAGTAAATAACGGCTGATAAAACGTTGGCCATCATGTCCGCGGCGTTGCTGAAACGCGTTTTGACGAACGAATGAAAGCGCTCCAGCATGTTCTCCAGGCTGTCCCCATGAGTAGTACTGAATACCAACCCTGTCATGGACGCGAGCAATACCGCCTCTGCCGTCTCTGGATTACGGATCTCGCCAATGAACATTGCATTTGCACCGGACCTCACTGCCTTGTCCATTGCCTTCGGATACCCCCCCGTCGACGGAGACACAGGAATGGTGATCACTCTGCCTTTCCCTAATTCGCCGTTGAGCAACGTCTCTACCGGCTCTTCGAAAGCAAACACAACATCAGGAAAGACTTCGCCTCGTGCTTTGATCAACGAGGCTGCGGACGACGTTTTACCCATTTTCATTCGGCCACCAAAGAGGACTAGACCGCGCAACCGTGGGCTCATCAGAAAATCCATTACGTCACCGGGCAAACCGAGATCGCTGAGAGGGAATATCCTGGGCAGTGACCGGCGTAGAACAAAGACAGGCTCGTCATGCACATCGGAAAAGACGGTCACGCGAAGTAGCACCCCATCGACCACCAGCGTGAATTCTTCGACCTCGTTCTTCTGGTAGCGCCAGGCGCATTCACGCCTGATCTCTTCCACAGCGTCAGCCCATTCGGGCGGCGCTGGCGTGCGGGCATCGCCAAAGCCCCGCCGCCCTTTTACATCAGCGAAACCAACGCCGAGGTATAAGTCTTCGAATTCGATTTCGCTAATCTTCATTTATTTAATTTGACGTAGTCCACAGAACAGTGTTGGTCTCGTTTGCGCAGTTAGCGCCTGCAGCGGCACCATCCAGTTCGCCCGTCAGCGGGCTAGCGCCGTTAATGCTCACGGACTTAAACATGCGGCCGCGGGAGATCATCTGCGCCAGTTTGCTGCAGGCACCTTTGGGAACTCCTGCGTACGACAGAGTATGGCCAGCGCCAGTACTGATAGCCTGCACCACACCGCCCCAGGTGTTCGTCAGCTCGCCACCGACATAGGACATATTCGTCGGTAATTGTTGGTTGTCCTTAAGAATTGGCAGGAGGTCTGTACCCGATGCACCATAGCCGCCCGAGGAGCGAATCGACTTGATGCCACCCTCGATCATGTTGATGTTGCTGAGCTCGTCGTTGATATCGCTCTTGAGGCCCAGCAAGTCGAACTTCCAGACCACCCCCGCCGCACCTGCGAGCATGATCATCAGCACGAACATAAGCTCGACCAGGGTCCAACCCTCTTGGCGCCGCAGTTTTTTCTGACGTTGGAAATTTCTTTGCATTTTCATTTGTATTCACCGACCGTATTTAGATTGAACAGAAGTCACGATGGAATCCGAACCATCGATGACAGCCAACAGCACCATCACAACCAGAGCCATCGAGCACCAGAAAAAGACCTTCCCAGCCAACTCGACTCTCCTCACCGACTGATCTCGCCAACGCTTCGCGAAATCTTCGACACTTTTTTCCGCGCCCGATTTGTCCGATAACACACTCAAGAAGCGGATTGAAACCTTGTCTGGGAATTGATACCCCGATTCGACTAGCGCATCGCCCAAATTCTTACCGATTGCAATCCCGTACTTCGTTGCCTCAATACGTTGCCGCAGCCACGGCGACGCCCCTTTCGCCAGCACGTCCATGATGTCTTTCTGCTTCATACCCGCAGACTGAAGAATCGCAACGTTGATCAGGAAGGACACGCCGTGAATCATCTTGTAGATGTTCCAGGGCGGCAGCCGCTCTAGTACGCGAACACGGAACGCACCGCTGTAGTTTGGGAGTGACCACACGACCAAAACACCAAGGCCGATCAACACCAAGGCCACCAGTGGCGCATAGTCAGTTACCAGTAGGGCCATGAGGTGCATGGTCTTTGCATTCCCTTCCCACTGCGAGGTGGGCACAAGCTTCGAAAAGCTCGGCACCAACTTGTGAGCGATCAGCCGGAATAAAAACCACATATTCACCGCCAGAAAAATCGGATAGGCTCCAGCGCCGACGGCCGCACGCAATAACAGGTTCTTGGTGCCGATCGCTTCTATAGCCTTCACACAGCTCTCCGAGATCCGCCCGCTCTTCTCCCCCGCGCCGATGATTGCCGCTTCTTCATAAGAAACCCACGGCCTCAAGGATTCCGAGAACGATTTGCCATTGGTATAGGACGCGTAAATGTCCTGCGCAATCAAGCCCATCGCGCTTTTTGCCCTCGTTGACAGCACCTCGTCGGAGTGCTTGTCTTCGGCAATCGACGCAATTTTTAGAAGGGCGTCACTGAGCTTGATGTTGTTGTCGTAGAGAACGCCAATCCACTCATAAAACTGCAGGCGTTTGCTTGCGTTGAACTGGAGGCGCAACAGCGCACGATTTACATTGAAGTTGAACATGATGGTTAAAGAGTGCGGGCATCCTGGTCGAGTTGAATCTCACGCGATCCGGTGTCGGGATCAACCAAGCCTTGATTAATGAGACTGATCAGATGCTGGGTTTTCGTCACCCCGTCCATTTTGTTGACCCAATGGCGACGTGCTTGAACCTTGCCGTGGCGCTTGAAAACGTCCATCAGTTCTTGATTCGGAATACACACCTCGGCAAGCACAGTGCGACCAATTTCACCGGAGCCATCACACTTAGGGCACCCACCGGGCCGCTTCAGATACACGTTACTCGGTTCGCAAAACTGCGAAATGTGCTCGTGCAGATCCTCTGGAATTTCCTCGTTCCCGGTGTATTTCACCTTGCACTCACAAAGCTTACGAACCAACGATTGATTGATCAGACCAGTGATGATCGAGGAGTCTGTGAGAAGCGCCAGTGGGGCGCCCATGTCTTCCAAGCGCTGCAGAATCTGGATGCAGTCGTTGGCGTGCAGCGTAGTCCACGTCGGGTGCCCCGTCATCGCCAAACGCATTGCAGCCATAGCCGCAGAGACGTCACCCATCTCGCCAACCATCATGGTGTCCGGGTCCAGGCGAACTGCATTGCTGATTGCCTCGGTCCATGCTGCAGAAACAGCAGCCGGAGATTGATCGCGAGCCAAGATCGGAGTCTGTACAGCGCCGAGAATCGGATATTCGGGGGGATCTTCAATGGTGAGCAAATGCAGCTCGTAATTCATCGCTCGCAGCAGTAACGTCATGAGCAGCTGGAGAGAGGTTGATTTTCCTGATCCTGTCGGCCCAGAGAAAATATTCACGCCCAGCGGCGACCTCAGCATCTTGCGCAACAGCTTTTCTTGCGACGGCATGTAGCCCGAGCCGCTTATCGACATCTTTTCGAGATCGACGCGATGGAACAAACGCAAGACCATCAAATAACCAGTGTCCGTTGGTCGTGACTCGATCCGAGCTCCTGAGACACCCAAATGCTCCACAAACGAAGCAGCCACGCGTGCGCGCTGGGACTGAGAGGGAATGAACGTGGCCTTGGCCACATCGCACATTGAGGAATACAGAGTCGCACACATCTCATGCCCGTCGATGAGCGAGTACGTGTGCGCTTTCAAAAGTCGTCCGTCGATGCGATACCACACCTCCACTTGCTCGCGCTGCACCCGGAAGTGAATGTCGCTGGCCTTGCGTCCCACGGCCTCACGGATCATTCGAGTAACCTGATTCTGACGATGAGTGTTGTTCGCATTGGAATGGCCGGACATACTGCTGGCACCGCCGTAAGCTTCTTTCACCTCATCCGTCGAAACCGTTTTCTGCTCGAAGCCGAAATCCGAATGCTTCAGGTTCTCGACGTAACTGAGCACCCACATATCCGTGGCATAGCTCTGGGACACCATGAGTGTGCCATCAGACAGGAGACATACCTTCTCCCGGTGATCCTGTGGTACGAAATAATCGCCTGCCTTCAACGACAGAATTTCAATGACAGAAGCATCCATGCTCACTCCAAGCTACTGGTTAACGTAGGGCCGAACTCCGGCCGGATTGGTCGATTCCGTGGACTTTGAGGTTTTACCGAACACGAAGGAGACAGTCTTGCCGTCCTTGACGGCTTCGACGCGATCCTCCTGAACCACCTTGATTTTGTAGCGACCTGGGGCCAGATCACCGACCGCCACCTCGGACGTTACGTCACCGGGATACACCAGCGTTGCATAGGCTCGGCCATTGGCGCTGGCGACGAACTTCACAATGGGTTCCACATCGTCACCAACACCATTCACGCGGACATTCTTCTGGTAATCGGCCTTTGCTTGAGCCGCGCGTGCCTTTGCCTTCCAGTAGACCGCCTCGCTGTTTTCGCGGCTGAGGTCTCCCACGGTGGGATCAGCGAAGGCGCTCTTAGCGCCAATCAAGAGTGAAATAAAAACAAACAATAATTTAATTTTTGACATACAAATCTACCTTCACGGTCCAAAGAAAACTTCCAACGTCAGAAATTGCGACGTCCATTTTTGTGACGCGCAGCCCAGGCAAATCACCGAAGACGGCTGATACCGCATAGGGCTCTGACTCAGTAGTAAAGCCGCCTGAGTACTGGCTGAAGTCCGCTATTACCTTGGGACTACTTTGCTTTGGGTCTGACGACTTATCATCCAGCCCCGTCAGCTTTGCTTGGAGCAAGGTCACGTTGTCAAACTCCTGCTGCTGTACTACGCCCACAAAACGTTCCGTGGCTTGATCTCTAGGCCAGACTTCTTCGTTCGTGCCAGCGGCCATCTCGGTCAAGACATGCACGACGATTCCCTTACCTTCCGTCAGCTTCTCCAGGGTAGCGTCTGGAAAGCGATCGCGGAAAAGCGCCATTGCCTGTTCGAAAGTCCCCCCGTTGCGATTGAACGTCGCAGAGAGCTTTTCAGGGCTGCAGCTGACGGACGAAATCGTGAAACCGCCGACGTCAAGCGGGAGCGATTCGACCCAGGTCCTACACCCCTTCATAAAGACATCGACAACAGGCATTTTTACCCACGGATGTTCCAGCGCTTTCGTCTCGATGGCCGGGTTAGCCTTCTTGAGCCGCTCAAGCTCTCGCTTCTTCGCCGCTTCGAGCGCCTTTGCCTTCACAACCTGCTCGTTCTTGTATTCCAAGTAAGCATCCGCGCCGAAATATCCGGCCACAGCGATCGCCACTCCACCTAACAAAAAGACGCGGTTTTCAGCGAAGCTGCGCTTCAGCGACAACTGTTTCAAACGGTGCTTGCGCGGGACTTTACCTGCCAGGAGATCAGTGAGTTCTTTGTGCTTTTGGGCGAATTCGAACTCAGGTGGCGCAAATAGCGCGTCTTCTTGGAATCGATGGGCGCTAAACTCACGGCGCAATGCTGCCGATACCTCGTCGAAGCTACCAACAAAGTCCGTCGCCGGGATAATGGCGTTTTCGAGAAGCCCGATCAGAACGTACTCGTTATCCTTGGGCTCTTTCTTGTTGGTGATCCGAAACGCACCTAACCAAGTGCTGCCAAGCTGATCTGCCAAGCATGCCGAAAGGCTGTACATCGCCTTTGTGACGCCGCTATCTTTGGACACGAAACCAGCCTGCATCACAGACCCCTCGCGAATCGCGACCATATCCATGTCTTTTGACTTACCGATCTGCTTGGCTTCCGCCATATAGCGGCCCAGCTGGGTGAGGGTCTGCCAAAAAAGCCCCGTTACAAAGCTCTTGCCGCCGACCTCCACCACTCGTACCTGTTTGTAGCCCTTCTTGGGCGTCGCGGTAACTGGCGCCATGTTCAATCCATCAAGACCGCTGAGATCAAAACGATCAAGGTGTCTCGTTGACGCTTGGCGTTAGCACCACCGCCCAGCGCAATGAAATTCGGACTACCCACGCCAGCCTTGCCCGCGTTGTCTTGTTGCGATTCATAGCCGCTCAGCACCAAGGTCTCTCCGGTCTTGAGTACGACGTCAGGCGCCATGATGCGATTGCCCAGGTCAGGAATCTCGATACCATCGGTCGACACACGCAGGCGGGACAGATCCGACAGATTCATTCGGAAATTCACCATGATCCGGTTGTCATCGAGCACGTAGGGCAACACCGAGCTGTTGAAGCCAGACGTTATTTGCCCCTGCGTTGTGCCGCTTAACGTATTACCTGCCGTTCCCTGGGAAATACCGCGGCTTGCGACGAAGCCGGTTTGTTCACCAATCTGAATGGGAGTGGTCCGCATATTCAGCGCGGGCACCGGCAACGTGATGACCTGCATATTGCGGGTCTGCTCTTCCAGAGCGGATATCACCGCCGACGACCCATCGAAATTGGACGACTGCAAGATGTTGATCGTACCGCTCACTGAATTGTCGGTGGCGAAGCCGCTAGAGTTTTTCAGTCCGATACCGAACTTGCTGGCCAAGTTTTTATACACCAAGGACCAATTCAAATTGAGGTTACTGTTATCGCTTGCGCTGATACGCACCACTTTGATATTAAACAGCACCTGCTTGGTCAAGATACGGTTCTGGTTGTCGACGTATTCCTGCACACGCGCCAAGACATCTGGAGAATCCGTCACTGTGATGGTGCCGGTTGACGGCGCCGTCGAGAACGTACCGCGTTTCGAAACCGTGGTTTGAAGCGTAGATTTCACGTCATCCCAGAACTTGGCCTTCACCGACACTTCAGTTGTTTGCGACGATGAGGAATTACCGCCGACAGAACCTGAACCACCGCTCGTTGTGCTGCTACTTGTGCTGCCGACCGTGGAAGTGCCATTGGAAAAGCTCGTTCCGCTTTGAATGGACGAATTCGAATTCATCTCCATGTTCACGGCATAGAAGCTGTACTGTTTGGTCTCCACGCTGTAGATCTTGATCGAATCATCGTCTTCGACCTTGTACGACAGACCGAAACGGCTGGTCACCAACTGCAGCAGGCCGCTCAAAGGTGCTTCTTTGTACTTGATGTCGATCAGGCGCGCTTCGTCCTTCGTTTTTTGCAGCTTTTGCGCGCTGGCCTGGTTCCCGACGGCTGTTGCATTGCCAGTGCCGTTAGCATTGCCAACACCATCCACGACTGTTTCAATCGCGGCAAGTGCGTCAGCAGTGACACGAACCGGTACTTTGCAGTACTTCGTCACGAACTGAGCAAACTCAAGGATAGTGATTGGCTCTTCCGTACGCATTCCAATCGTGCATTTCAGCGCTGCGGGTTCCTTCCTAGCCAATTTCACGCGGAACGGCTTCAAATTCACGTACTGGCGCTCCAGTTCCACCACCCCTCTTCCTTGAGGGCGAATCGTACGCGCTGCCAACGACGCCATCTGCGCAGAGGATTCCGCTTGCTGCTCATCAACCTTGGCATTTGTACGTGTAGCCACCGGCAGAGTGCATCCAGATAAACTTACAATAATTAATGCAATTGCAAGCGATTTCATTTGCTGTCCCCTTTTTTGCCAACGATAAACAGCCGTTGCTCTCGATTCTTTTGCAAAACGAGAGGTATGTCCGCAAACTCATAGAGGCCGACGAAACTGCTAAAGGCCTCCTCGACGTCGCCGTGGAATGTCACCTTGGCCACGAGGTTGTAGTCCCACTCCTCCAGCCGCTGGTCCCAGATGAAGTCCCATTGGGCCTTGGCGGCCCAGGCAGTCAGAGTCTGACGCAGGGTCGAGCCCTTTTGCCCGACCCACTCAGGCTTTGCCACCGTCATGTCAATTTTCAGCGCTGGTGCCGGTGCTATAGCGGGTTTCGTTGCTTGATCAAGGTCGACCAGTTGAGCATGCGCTCCGCTACACATGCCACACACCAACAACGCATAAAGTCTATTCATCGTTCCACGCCTCTTGAATGAGATCCCCAAAAAAATCAGTGTCAAATAAATTATACACTAACTATAAATAAATCACTTTACCTATATAAAAAAGGCGACGAGCTTGCCGCCCTTTTTGTCAATGGGTTCCTCGTGATTGAGAACGAGCAATGCCTATCGCCTTCATATTGGACATGAATTGTTCTCGTCCCTGCCCTTCCGCTGCCAAGCCATCTGGCAGCAGCTCCAGTTGTTGACGTTGCATTGCTTCGTTCAGCAAGCGCCGATTCCGTTGCGCAGCAACCGTTATGGCAAGACTAGGCGTAAATTCCCCGGCCGCGGCCTTTGATACCAAACTCATCGCTAAAGGCATGATGCCGCGTTTGATGCCGTTGTTGGCCCGAATACCTTCCAATTCGTCTAAAACGTTTTGCGCATGTTCTGCCGGGCACATGGCCATCAGTTTTGTAAGCCCATCCTTTTCTTCGGGAGCCAAATTATTCGGGAAGAACATTTCATCACGATCACCACTACTACTATTTCCAACGTTGGAAATAGTCTCGTTCGCCTGGCGCAATCTCTGTTGTTGTTGTTTGGTAATCTCTTTCGTAGGTTCTGTAGTAGGGAGATCGGGGAATGACTTTCCCTGACCGAGAGATTGCCCGTTTCCAGAACGCTGCAAATCAGATTCCCCGTCATGTTCTTTCCCGATTTCTTGGTATCGGGGTTCCCCATTTCCAGTAGATTGGGATTGCCGAGTTCCAGTAAGTTGCTCATCCCCATTTACAGTGAATCGGGATTCCCGCTTTACAGCAGATGTGCTATCCCCATTTGCTTTGTTATCAATGACTTGGCGGGGCTCACCGGTTCCTGGTCCGGGGCCAGCATTCTGGTTCCGATACACCAATTCATCCAGTTTTTGGTCCACCAGCTGGTGATTTCGATAGTAATAGGTCAGATTTTGCTTGCGGTCGACGTAGCTGCAGTAAAACCGCCCTGCAAACTTGTCAGTGGCCTCTGCATACTGGCTTTTGCTTGAATAGGCGATGCCGATCTTGTTGAACGCAGTCCGGAACTCATCTTTCGACATCCCAAGTTCTTCGAGCCAGCTATCGCCCTCTTTGTAGAAGGCATGCCCAGGACTTGGCGCCAGAAACTTGTAGAACCCGTCGGGATGACGTTCGAACCAGTAGTCGAGCTGCTGCATCAGCAGCGTGGACAAAATGGAATTGGTAAGAGAGTTCAGTTCTTTTACGTAGGGAACCGAATTGCGAGAGATATAGAGGATGCGATTTCTCATGCCATCGTCATCCTTGTAGCTTGCACGCTACTGTGTGTGGTTTGGACCATCATATTTATGTCGCCTCTTCAAAATTGTGTCTTGCAAATGAGGGCGTGACGAAATAGAATGATCCCAACAGCGCATCCCAACGCTTGAGTATCACTCTGTTTCACCACTGATCTAGCGAACTTCCCGGAACCCTAGATCACATTTTTTCCGAAAAAAGCCGAGTCGCCAAACTCGGCTTTTTTCATATCTATGCTGCTATTTCGTTGCCATAAGCAGTACGTCCCGATTGCAAAGTATTCAATACAAATTCCGGCTGAGTCATCAGCAGGGTCAAGACGGTCAGGCCCGCATCGGTAGGGCGGCGGCGCTTACGCAGCCAGCTACCCCACGTGTGCTTCGAGATGCGGGTCAAATCGCTCAAATTCTCATCTTTCTTGCGCAGGTTCAGATCGATCTCATGGATCTGACTGATCACGTCATTGGTCAGATAGCCTTCTTCGTCCACGATCGTAGATTGACCGACCGGGAACAGCGGTTTCTGCAGACTAATGTTTTCAATGGACGCCATGATCTCTCCGTAGAGCAACACAAACTCTTGACAGTATAGTACAGCGTACACGCCGAAGCTACGTTTTTTTGGTACGCTGTACCAAAATCCAAGTTCTAAGATTGCATTTTGTTAACGCTATTGATTATTCGTTAATGGCGAACACTACGGGAATCGAAAAGAGACGCGCGGCAGCGTCGACGGTATTTCGTTGCGCCCTTGCAATGTTGCTATTTTTCGCCCACCAGATGTTTGCTGGTGCGATCACAACATCTGGGGCTGAGATCAGAACCATCGCCGTGTACCAGAACAACGTTTGTTCATAGCAGATGATCGCCGCCACTCTTGTGCCATTGAAAAGAAGTGACTGGTTGAGCAATCCGGGTCGAGCACTATCAGGATTCCAAGGGCGCCAATGAGCAATTGGCGCTGGTACGACCGCAGTGAGACTCTGCGCATCGGCAGCACCGATTGCCATCAGTCCGTTTTGATATTTGCCGTCCGCATCAAAGATCCTGGTGCCGATTAAAGCGGCACTGCCCGCTTCTGCCAACTTGAGCGATAGGCTTGTCAGGTATCTTTGATCCACCGCCCAGTCATCCGCCACCAGCTCGGGGAAAACGTATAACGTGTGTCGGGTCAATGGGGCGTCAAAGCGCCAGTGATCTAGAGACCTCAATATCTGTAAATGCTTGAAACCACCATCGTCTCCGCCGAATCGCGTGTCCACACCAATTACAGAAGCTGGAATACCAGGTGGCGTCCAAACAATATTTAGAAGCAATGCAATTGATCCAATTGAAAGCAGCAACTTGGCGGAACCTGCGGGACTTGAAATTCCACCCAAGACGACGATTACCAATATCAAGCCTAAAATGCCCGTTCCTGGAAACAAGATCCCGGCTGATGCGATTGGTGATGCCCAGCCCATGAAAAGACCTAGTGGAGGCAAGCTAGTGAGGAGTACAGCTGCGATCGTACGCCAGGCAGCCGGGGAGGGTGCCCAGCAGACCGCCCAGATCAGGGATAAAGAAGCAGATGAACACAGCCAAATAGCCAGTGCCGCCAGCGTGGGATGCTCAAGCCGACTGAAGAAAACCACACCTCCAAAGTACTGTCCGGAGAGGACCGCAAGGTAGTAGCCCAGCGTGGCAGAGAAGGCAAGGCTCCTGGAAGGTGCTTTACTCCACAAAACAGGCAACAGTAATGACAACACGACTGCAGTGGAAGTGAAAGACCACGCGCCGTAACCGCTTGCGGCCCCAGCGGCAGCATAGCTCAGGATCTCGAATGTTCTACCGAACTGATTGCAATAGAGCGGTCTGCGCACAATGCCAGCAGTTCCTTCTTTAACTGGCCGAATTCCGTCCATAATTCTTCCTTATTGTGCCCCTCTTCAAGCTTGGCAAGTAACGCAATTAGCCGCTCGCAGAGCTCTCTCATTCGCTGTTTTACTTCCGCCGCCCGGCTATCGCCCTCTTTGTGCGGATGCAGGATATGCCGCCCGGCTGTTTGATATGCCTGGAACACCTGGGCGGCAAGAGGGCTAAACTCTGGAATTTCCAACGTTGGAAATCCAGTTACTGGGTTTCGAACTGCAGTCGAGCTTCAAGGCCCATGCCCCGCAGTACTGGCGCCCAGCGAGAACCCTTCATCAAATCCGCAAACTCGCGCTGGACTAGGATCGTCAGCGCTTCGCGCACCAGTTCGGGAGGAAGGCCGGACGCGTCGGCTGACACACTGGCACGGGTTTCCACAGATGCAAGCTTGGAGTGCAACTGGGCAACCTCGTCGGCCAGCTGGCTTCGTTGTTGTTCGGACGCTTCCAATTTGGTGGCGAGAGCATTGCGTTCCCGCGTGACACGGTCGAGATCGGTGATCAATCCGTCGCGCTCTTCTTCCAGGTCGACGGACGTCTCTACGACTGAAGCGGTTGTGTGTACCGCTGCAGCAGCCACGGTCCGAACAGGCGAGGCGGTTTCACGACCGACTTCCGCCAGCTCTTCCTGCTCCGGAGCCGGAGCATGAACTATCAGCATGTCTTCGACGGACAAGATCTCGGTGAGCTTTTCGCAGCGTCGCATCAGTACGCTGGCCAGCGACTGGGTGATGCGTCGCTCAATCACGTTGTCTATCACCTCGGCGTCATAGTCGTCCCAACCGAGGCGCCGCAGGATGTTGTTCAAATTGGAGATGTTCTCGTCATCGTCGCCGAACAGCCGCACAATCTTTCCGTCGTCCGAGATCTCGATGGCGCAATCGTTACCGCCGTCGCCGACCATCGGCATCCAAAGGTTGGGCAGATCCTCACTTGCCTGCTCGTACCCGAAGCTTTCCAGGAGAGACGCGCGCGCGCTCTTTTCCATTACCTCGCCAGCTGTGCAGGTCAGCACGGCTACCAATTTTCCGCTGTAAGCATCATCCATAATTAAATTTCTCCAAACATTGTAAAAAAAAGGGCCATGACCCTACTTGGTCCGGCGATGCAGATATTGCGATTCGTCATTCACCACGAGTGACCCATCGACATAGCGTCCCAAAACAAATTCAACTTCAGTTATGGGGGATCTGAAGTGAAGTCGGATCAAGCGACCCATCTCCGCCCGGAATATGTTGACGAATCCAAGCCGCCTCGGCCCACCGCCGAAATAACAATAGGCTCCCAAGAGAACAGCGCCAACGATGAGGAACAACGGTAGCATCTGCCTTGCCACTGCAGGATTGATCAAGCTGCCCTGTACCGCTGCTGCAGCCTCGGGGTTCCAACGGAATACGGCCAGCGCGATCCAGACCGTAGACACAATCATCAGTGTGGTGAGCTTGTACGCGGTCAGTGTGATGGCACCTCCGAGATTCACCAGCTGGCGCACATAGGTTTCTGGGTTGCTCATGATTCGGTAGCAGATGTCGGCGAATTGCGCATCGGTCAACTGGCCGACCTTGACCCCGTTGATCCAGACCTGCCAGCACACAGGATCTAACGCCTTGCTTCGGCACGCCAGCGCTGCCATATATCGCGAACGGATAATGAATGCGCTTATGCAGGTCGTGCAACCCGCGACGAGCCCCACTGGCCAGCCGCACAAACTGGCCACTCCTCCAACCAGGCCGCCCAGAGTAAGCACCGAGACCATTGCAACAGAAAACGTAACGAAGTCTTCTTTCACGGTATCAACTACCCTTATTTAACTCGAATCCCGTTGCAGAACAGCTTGCCGTCCACCAAGGTACGTTTTCCATCCGAGCACTGCATGAGGGAATTGAGGTCGTTGAGATCGGCCAAGCGCTTTGCAGCTCGTCCTTCCGCTGACATGGCCCAGGCACGTTCTTGGGATTGCGTGCCGAGGAACTTGGCTCCAACCCAGAGCGCACCAATAAGGCACGCACACGCAATGCCGACACTGGCGCCAATGGCGATGAACATCTGCCGACGGCTTCTGAAGATCAGCGTTTTTTCGGCAGATTCCATCGCTTGTCGAGCGATATCTTCGGCGGTTTGGCGGACAGCTGCCACAAGAGTCTTTTCTGTCATCTTGATCGACGCTGCGGCTTGGGCCTCCAGCTCCATCTTGTGGCTGGCTGCAGATTCGCGAGTGACCTTCAGGATTTCGGCTGGAATAGCGGCGAACAGAATCTCGAAATGGTTGTAGGCGGTCAGAATCGCCCAGACCGGATCGCTGTCAGATAGGCCGAAGGCTTCCTTCAGCTTGTAGATCTTGGCCACTTCCTCAGCGCTTGGATCGCGCTGCAGCAATTGCTTCAACACTTCTTCAATCTTGTTGCTCATTCAGATCTCCAGCTAAAACATCATCAAAGGCCTCAAACACTCGCTGGCGCCATTCGGCCACTACTATCTTGTTGCTGAGGAGGTTGGTAACAGAATTATTTCTTTGTGTGGTGAATTCCTCGAAGGTCAGCCCGCTATTACGCGCCGCCGTCATGGCAATGCGATTCATCGCGGGGAAATACACGGTGTTGGCGTCACGCTCCTCGTAGAGAAGATTGAAGTCCACGAAATCTAATGGACGACCGAAATGGAGGTTTTTTACCGCGACAGTGTCGAAATGACGGTCCAGGTGGCGGATCAGGCTGATGCCGTCAGGCAGGGTGTTCATCACGAATAAAACGCGCACTTCGAATGATTGGCTGCCAGCGATTTTGGCGAAGCTTTCGAAATACTCGATAGCCCGATCTGTTACGCCTTCTGGCAGGTTCGCAACGATATGACCTTGCTTCTGGGGGAGCCAATCCGCCAGCTGCTCCCACCCTCGTTGTTCCTGCAAATTCGGTCGAAGCGTCTCGTAATGGACACAGTAGACTTGTGCGACGTCGGGCGTGCGGGTGTCGCCGTCCACGACATACAGACGTTGGCGATTGTGTTCCAGCCATTCGATGAACGCCTTGGCGACCGCAGACTTACCCACACTTCCCTTATTGCCAGCGATCAGCCAGATGATGCTCTTCATAGATTCCGGCTTCCTTTCGCCTGATTTCGTGCTGCAGCGTTTTGTGCATACTCTTCCGACCACGTCGACAAAGATGCCAATACCCCCGTCCGCCTTTGCTCGGGGAGTTGCTGAATGCAACGAGTCAAGAATTTCTTCGCAAAGCGGGCCTCGTCCGCGCTGTGCAGAGAGTTCTTGATGATGAACCACAGCGCGCTCGCTAGTGTGCTATCAACCGCGATTTCCAACGTTGGAAAAACTTCGCGGGCGCAGAGCGGACTGGAGTTACCACCATTCTTGTATTCGTAGCTGCGATCAGCGATAAATTTATTATCTTCGATCTGAAGTACGTAAATGGTTAGGCAGTGCTTTTGCAGTGAGAACGACGTGACGTGCGCCCCCTTCTTGCTGTAGACGCCGTGCTCGTTGGGCGTGGGGTAACCGTCATCCGTCAGAATGTCGAGGGCGTTCTCGTTGTCGCTGTAAACGCTTACGACGCTGGCTCCGACGGCCACATACCCATACAGGGGGATCTCCCGCTGCTGGTCGCCATCTGCGGGCGACACCCACAAGTCGTACGCCACGATGTCCACCGGGTATTCATCAGACTGAGACCGGACAATGCGGCGCACTTTGTACCGCTCTGGATAGAAGTTGGGCTTTACGAGCGTTCCAGGTTTGATCACCTCATCCAACGGACGCATAAACAGCTTGTAGCAAATGTTGTCCGCGCGATACTCGCGAGGTGGCATGTCGCGTTTCATGGCCGCAGCCCCATGTGGGCGCGCATTTCTTTGAACATATGGCCCGTCTGATCCAGCCAGCGATGCAGTGCCATGTTCTCGCTAGGCGTCAGACCGTGGATCGACGTCTCGATTTTATCCATATCTACGGCCGCGTCACGGAAAGGTACAACCTTTTCCGGGCTGCTGAAAAGCTTGTCTACCACGCGCTCGTTCAGTTCCGCCAGCTCGAAAGTCTTGCCCGCTTTCTTCTCGATCAACTTGCGTGTTTCAGATTCATCCCAGCGGATGAACTTGCGACCATCGCCATAGAAGCAGTTCTTGACGACGCTCTGGCTATGGAGCCATTGGCCGATAGTGTTGTTGGCTTCTATCAGTAAGTTGATCGAGTCGACCTGGCGATTGATGACCCAAACCAAGTGAAGAGGGCGGTTGAGTTGAGCCATGCTGGCGCAGAATTCGGCGCCTTTTGTGGCCATCTGACCGCCGATCCCACCTGGCATGGAGATAACGACCGCTTTATCCTTGTGTTCGAAGACGAAATCGAAAAGGTCCATCCAGCCATCGTCGGTGCGGAGATTGCAAGATTTAGTCGCCACCATACCTTCAAACATTCGAACAACGTCCGGGTTGCGGGTATCGCCATCGACCACCGCTACGCTGCCTTCGGCGTGGAGGAGGGCGTCGATAAATCCCTCTGCGGTCGTACTCTTGCCAACGCCACCTTTATCGCCATCAACGATCACAACGGGGGGCAGGGAGGAGGGTAGGGGGGCGCTAGCGGTTTCAGTCTTTGTTGCCATGATTGTTCCTTAGATGAAATGGGATGAGGAGGTGGCCAAATAGCTTTTCAGGGCTTGCAGGCACGGCGCGCTCAATTCGGCGTGGGAGATCGATGGCCTGCAGTTTGCCACCATCGTGAGATAGATTTCGGAGAGGAGGGCGGCAGCGTAGGGAAGGGCGCCGCCGCGGCGTCCATGTGCCATCGCGTGGCTCAGTGCTACCGTAACGTTGACGAATGAAAACTCCATGTCACCCCCAAAAGCGAATTTGGGTTAAATAATGAAGTAATATAAATATATTGTCAAAGGAATTTTACAGCACGCGCTATGTTTCATTCGCCCTACGATGGCGCTTTTACACACGCCGTGTAGAACAGCCGACCCATGCCAGTCAGCTCGATAAACCAATAGTCAAATGCGGCTGGCTTGCCGCTCCCGTAGTCGCTACCCCAAGGCCTCTCAGCGTAGCCAACCAGTCCCAGAGAAACTAAGTGCTCTATATACGTGTAGAGCAGTTCAGGTTGAGAAATTTCTTCAGGTTTCACCGAAAGGCTGCGAAGCATCTCTGCCGGGCCTTTCGGCAGGCCCGATTGTGCGATCAGGCTTGCCCGTTCACTCGCCAGGAACACTTCAGAGCCCTTGCGAGGTGGGCGAAGGTAGGATGCGGAAAAAGACTGAGCAATTTGTCCGATGAGGACAGCTTCATCCGGCGCCAACTGTCCGATGATTTGAACGAATGCCGGATGAGCCTCGCCACTACGCTCTTTATCCATCGCACGCGACAGTAGATTGATGAACAGTCGACCGATCTCGCTGGCATCGTCGTGATATTTCAGTTGCTCCACGATCGGAGCCGCCAAAGGCTCGGGGGGCACAACGCGACGTGCAGGGGGTACTTGCTCAATGGACGTTTTCAGATGTTTCGCGAGGCGATCTTGAAGGGTAGCCGCATATTGAATCGGGAACAGCACCAAGCGCGCGACTTTGAGAACATCCTCGCCAAACTGTCCGAATTGTTTAACCGCTGGTGAGAGCGCGTCGTTATATACGTTCGTGACTACTTCAGGCGGCAGCAACTTGGTCGGGTCGAATCCGGTCATGGTTCTAACTTATTTTCCAACGTTGGAAATAACGAAATTTATTTGAAACAACATATCGACTTAGCCTTCCTTTTTCAAGAAATAAATAACCTGTGGGTTCGCATATATTTATTTATGTAAAATTACATAGTGTGCTATTTAGTAGTGCGATATTATTGCCTGCCTTCGTCGCAAAAAAAAGCAAAGGCCGCTCGCGCGGCCTAATTAGAAAGGCCGCTTACGCGGCCTTTAGGTTTGCAGCTCATCCCTCGGATGACGGAGTGCCGACTCGCGTGCTCCATAGTCTCAGCGCGTCCTCTTCAAGATCCTTATGGAGAATACCGCGGGTGATGCTGGCTGCGACACCGACAATTCCGAATCCGAGGATAAGCGAGCCGAACGTGGAGACCAACTCAGGAACAGCTTCGCCCGAATTCGATGCAGATCGAGCCATGAATGACATCACGGAATAACCGACCAGGAGCCAAAACATTCCTTGCAGGCCGATCTTAGCCAGGAGATTAGCCACGACAAAAGCAGCGTACGCACCAGGCCGCTTAACCTGTACCGCCTGAATAATGTCGCGTTCGATCCTGGCGGTGATTGATGGCGACTTGAATAGCGAAATCATGTGTGACCCCTCACTTTTTATCGCCGGTCTTTTGGTCGAAATGCGCTTCGGTTTTCTTGCCAATCACATCGCGACCTTGAAGAATCTGGTAGAGCTTATAACTGCCCCAGGCAAACAGCGCGAATGCAAGGTACTGCTTCGCCTCAGCAAGGGGGCCGAGGTACTTTCCTGGAAGTGCCCAGAGAAGGAGCATTGCGACGAATACCCCCGCAACGTGAGCGGCGCTGGCAATCAACTTACCTTTTGTCATAATTTTTGCTTTCTTTGAGTTTTCAACTGACGGGATTTATTACTGCATTGAATCACTTTCGTTGCCATAAATCAACGATTGTCGGCGTCTGACATGATCGGCTTATTCAGCGCATCCGAAATTTGCGCTAGAAGTGCTTGGGACGTTGACGGGTCAAGAGTGATCGCTTTGTCCCCAATGAGAATGCGGACCGGAGCCAGCGGTATGGAGGCCTTCTCCTTGTGTCGTTTTGGCGCTTTCATGAACGTCAAAATTCGTGGATGCAGCCACATAGCGGTGAGAATACCTACGGGCCCACCAGCAAGATATGCTGCGCAGTCGATAAACTCGGTTGGCCCAGGGATAATTTTGAGGATGACCAAGTTAGAGCCGCCAATAACGAAACTGGTCAGGCATGCGAGCAGGCGATAACCACCATTGACGTTCAGGGACTGCAAACCGAGAGCCAGTACTACCCAGAACGTAGCCATGAATAAGATAAAGAATTTCATTGCGCCACTCCCCTACTGAAGATCTGTTGGTCTGCCAAAGAAATAGCCTTGACCGAAGCTGACACCGCACTCGCGGAAAAATGTGGCTTGTTGTTGTGATTCGATCCGTTCCATGATGAGGGGACATCCTATTTCTCGCATCAGCTTCTTGGCGTCGAACATTACGTCAGGAGTGTTTTTTGTGACCGTGGTGTTCTCGGGCAGCCAGGAGATCTTGAGGAAATCTGGGCGCAGCTGGCGCGCGCGTTCGCGATCAGCGAAGTCATTTCCGAAATCATCTAGAGCGACCTGGCCGCCGTATTGGCGTACCAGTTTGACGAACCATTTGATGCGTTGAAGTTGCTTGATCGGTTGCGTCTCCGTCAGCTCCACAATGAGCCTTGCATTGACGTCCCGCCCCTGCCACAGCAAATCACCCAATCGATTTCCGTGCTGCTCGATGGAAACGATGGAAATATTCACCGTCAACGTGATGTGTGGTCTTTGGCGTAGCACCTCATGCGCTGATCGAAGCGCAAATTCATCAAGCTTGATCACCGAGCCGTCCCCCTCTGCTGCCAATATTGCGGCTTGGATATCCAGGACCGTTGGGATGCGCAAAAGGGATTCGAAGATAAAGTGTCCGTTCGTTGATAAATCAACAATCGGCTGGTAAACCATTTTTAAGTCGCCCATTCGTCGCCACTTCAAGTGTGAAAATGCGCCACTGGCGCATTTTCAGATCGTCAAATTCGCGCCCCACCCTATTCAGTGAGTCGCCCTATAAACATATATTTATAGTAAACCGTGGCGGCGCGTAGCGCCACCCTTTTATAGTTTTTTGTTCATTTTGACGAAGTCGCCGCTGGTCCGTCCTTGAGGAGCGCCCACAAGGGTTTTCGTTCGTTGCAGCATCAGAATTTGGCGTGCGCTGAGCACGCCCTCATAAGGAGCGCCGGACGGCGCTTCGTATACACAGCCATCTTTGCGCAATTCAAGATCAGTTTCCAACGTTGGAAATTCAGAGGCAATTTTGCTTCTGATTTCGATGGAGGCGAGGCTATTCGCTGGAGTCTGATTTTCGCGGGGACTCCACTTATTTGGCGCAGCCTGTGGCTGCGCCGCCGACGGCTTTGCCGTCGGCGCCACTGCTGGGGCAGCCGCCCCAGCAGTGGCATTTTTTGCAACCTGGGGATCGCCCACCAGCGCTTCTATATTCGCATCGCGACCCGCCCTTGCAATGATCGCTGGCGACGTTGCGAGGGCCGGTCTCGACATCGCCTCAGAGGCATATTCCTTCGCCCTCAGGACAGAGTTCCTACTTGTATCCGCCAAAGCCTTTTGTTGAGTCTTTTTGAAAAGCCCGCTGACCTGTGCAGACGTCTTGCTTGCCAATGCACTCAAATCCCGATCTCGTTTTATTTCATAAAAATATTGGCGCAATGTGCTCGGCGCAATTTCCACTCCCGCACCTTTAATGACTTCCGCAATTTGCTCAAAGTCTAGGCCAGTATCCTTAGCAGAAACGATTTCGGGATACAGCGCTTTAACCATCGATTTTTTGCGGAAATTATCAGATTTTCGCGCTGCGAAAATGCTCTGTAAAAGTTTTTCCCGGACTGGCTCAAATTCCTCATTAACCAACGGGACAATTTTCTCTATTGCCATTTGCTCATGCTCCGAAACGTGGATCTATGATTCATCTTACCGACCTTGCCTGAATTGAGGCAATAAATAACTATAACTAAATTGGATTGGTATATACTTCCTTATAGACAAAAAGCCAGTGCTTTTACAGGGCAGGATGCCAGCTATCCGGCTAAATAAATTTAGCCAGATACCACCGATGTTGCTATGTCGCTACGCGCCCGTCGCGCCATGCGGTTGCTGGTTGAACTCAGGGCTTCGCCCCGAGACCCCCGGCTGTGCCGGAAAAGAAAAGGGAAAGAAATGGGGCGTAAAAAGTTGGCGCAAGAGGACTTGCAAAACGCGTCTATCGAACTGAAAGTGACTCCCGCCATGAAGGCAGAGTTGAAGGCAATGGCCGACGCCAAAGACATGACCATGAAAGAGTTTTTGGTGAGTAAGGCATACAGCCGCCCTATTCGAACCTTCGTCGTTACCAAGGTGGTGAATGAATTGAGCGAATGCGGTCGCGCTCTAAAAGAACTCGGCCGCGATAACGGCGACCCAGCCGTGCGCGTCGAAGTCCTGCGCATCCTCGGCGTTTTGGAAAATCGTCTATGGGAGACCGGCAAGCTGCTAGAGCAAGAAAAGCACGACGCATCTGAATAGGTTATTTATCCATGATTGTCCATGTTGCTGACGGTCGGAGAGATCGCAAGTCGTCATTCAAAGTGCTGACGAAATACGTCACGGAAGGACTTGACCCCGCAGGCTTGGATGGCAGCTTTGCCGCCCAACACGGGTTCGACGACATCACCGCTTATGTGGTGGCAGACGCTGCAGGCGGTGAGCGGAAAGCAGACGTTGAAAAGACACTTGCAGTGGAGGCGGGAAACGTCACTTCATTGCGGACAGCTCATGTCGAGATGTCTGCAACTGCAGCTCGCTGTAAGGTCGTAGACGATCCGGTGATCCACTACATCTTGTCCTGGCGGGAAGACGAGCGGCCAACAAACGATCAAATCTTTGAGGCGGCACGTCACTCTCTAAAAGCGCTTGGAGTGCTGGACCATCAGTACATCCTTGCTATTCACGGGAATACTGACAACATCCATTGCCACGTTGTATTCAACAAGATCCATCCCACGACGTTCCGTTCGAAACATCTGGAGTGGCTTCATAAGACGTTGCATCGCGCGGCGCGCGAAACAGAGATCGAGCATGGCTGGAGGCACGATCCTGGTTTGTACAGCGTTTACGTCAGCCAAGACGGTACCAAAAGCGTGGTCGAGACCGCGAAGATGAGGGCGCCGCTAACAGGCCAGAGCATTCCGATCAATCCCAAGGCAGCGAAGTATGAGATGTGGCATGGCCAAATGTCTTTGGATCGCTGGTGTAAGGAGGTCGCTGGGCCGCGGTTGGTCGAAGCTCTTGCCTCCGAAAGTAGTTGGTCCGCTGTGCATAAAGCCCTGGCTGACTTCGGACTTGAAATGCAATACGTGGGTGGCAGCAGTTATCGTATCGCTGCTAAAGACGAGGCCGGAAAAGTCATTGCGTCGATTGCTGCCTCTAAGGTAATTCGACAGTTGTCTGGCGTCGCGTTGGAAGCGAAGCTTGGGGCTTTCCAGCCCCCGGCCGCTGACTTGATTGGCAAGCCTACGCGCGCTTACAAACGAGATCCGCAGGCACGTCTTGATAGGAGGATGGAGCGGCAAGCCGCGAGGGATGAACTGCACGAACGATTTAAGGCGCAAGTCAGCGAGATCAAGCACCAGCTGGCCGAAGTTCACCGGCCAGCTCGGCAGGCAATACTTGCACAGCACAATGTGCGCCGCGATGCCCTTTTCCAACGTCAGAAAAGCATGCGCGACTCGATCAAGGGTCAAACTAGCCTTCCAAACAAACAGGCGCACTACACAGTGGTTCGCTTACTTGTTATGCGGGAGAGTGCCGAGCTCGCAGAGCAAAAAAAGATTGCCCTAGCTGCCTTGGCAGCCCGGACGCCTAAAGTGCCGACCTGGCGAGAATTCGTTCAGGCGCAAGCGCAGCTTGGCGACCAAGCTGCAATCAGCGCTCTCCGAGGTCTTACATACCAGGACAAACGTGACGCCAAAAAAGGACTTTCTGCTGACGCGCCGTTGGTCGCGGATGAAGTCGTGCGCCCCGCCCTATTCTCGCCGCAGCCATTGCAACACAGCGATCCTGTGGTGCAGGTAATGAAGCACATGCGGTGGGAGGTGGGTACCAATGGGACTGTCACCTATCGGACAAGGGATGGCCAAAAGCTTTTTGCGGACAAAGGTAGCCGAATTGATTTCGAAAAGGCTCAACTTACTGATGCCGAGTTAAAGGCTGTTTTGAGCTACGCAAAGGAGCGTTGGAACGGCCAAATCCGCATCAGTGGCGGAGATGCCCAGTTCCGGGCGCGCGTAACCAAAGCGGCCCAAGCGATGAAGATTCAAGTGCTGACCGTGGGCGATTTCGCACATGCGCATCGTGGCGGGGTAGCTCGTGATCGCTAATTAGCATCGAATACGGCATGTGGTCATCCCCTCGCCTCTTGAGCACATCTGACGGTGGTGCGACGACGTGCGTAGAGTGGCGGATGTCACAGCTCATTTCGGCCTCTTCTCCGGCCGTAGCCGCAAGACAGAATAAACACAAGAAGACGGCCATTGCAGACGAAAGGAGCCCCGCAATGCGGGGCTCCTTTCGTTGCATCATTGACGGAGTTCTGGCGTTATTCAATGCGATTATCAATCTCCGCACACTTGGTGCATTGGTAGACATTGAGGCCAATGTCGTGACCTTGATGCATCTTAACGCAGTGCCAATCGTGGTCGCATGAACGCTCCCACAACACACTCAATGCAAGAGTAATTGCGCCTATCATCGCAAGTGTGACCACTACAGCGTTTACCATTTTCCGCGTCCTGATCAGCTTTTCAGCGCTGCCACCGTTTTCTTTAGAACCTGCTCGACACGCTGCAATTGAGCATAGGCGTGGGGCAGATCTCCACCCTTCGCAAGTTCGTTTGCGACGCAGACTTGCGCGCTGCGGAGGTCTTTCAGCGCCTTTTCCAGTTCTTTTGCAATATCCATTGCTTTCTCACACCAGATCGAAATTTAGCCGGAAGCCAATCTGATTGGTCTCCGGTCCGAACTTCGCAGCAGCATAGTTGGCTAACACTGAATGATACGTCGACACGCCATTTACGACGATTGATATCGCGCCATGTCTCAGTAGATGCGAGAGTTCGCCTTCCGACACGATCGATTTGACCGTGAGATATGGAGTCTCGGCTTTGTCCCAGCCGTTCTGTTTCAACTTGGATAGTGTTGCTGTGCATGCGGCGTCCAGGCCGCAGGTTGTTACGTCAAGTTTGCCCAGGTTCATCTTTCATTTCCTCTTGCTCTACTGATTGGTTCTTTGACTTAGCCTCAGCGGCCCAACGCTTTGTCCTTCGCCTTGGTTGGTGGATCAGAGACCTGGCCAACGCCATCCTTGTAAATGATCGTGTGCACCTGGCCTAGCCAGGGGAGCTTGTCCAATTTCTTGGCGTCGTGATAAATGACCTTGCCGCGCCCAGCGTCCTGCTGGACGATAGTGTCCGACATGCTGAGAATTTCGCCTGTATAACGTCCAGTCCTTTCATTGAGGTGTGTCGGCTCGACGTGTTTTACTTGGCCATACAATCCCGTGATACGCGCAATGATGCGCTCCGACTTTCCAAGATCATCTTTAGGATTGGCTACGGTCGCTGCAAGCTGGAGCACCCGTTCCTTCTGCACCATATCGTGCTCGATCATCACTTTCACGAACTCTATATCTTTCTCGCGGCCAGCAGCAACCTTCGACACGAAGAGGTCATGTGGGTCGAGACAAAGGCCGGTTACGCCCCCGGTGTCGACGCTCTTGACGTTGATTAGTCGTCCTTTCCATCCCTTTGGCAGAGTTGCCGTCTTTTCGTCCACTGGATCTGCATAGTAGCCGTGGGAATCGTGGAATGGGCTCAACTCGCCGATGACGTTCAGATTGTCAGTTTTCTCGGGATGGTTTTTTGCAAAGAGGTCAACCTCCATTGACCACAATAGCTCCTGCGGCGCATTAGGGTACTTTCCGAGCACCGACTGTGATCCAATAACAAAGAACTGGGTCTCGCCGATGATGGCACCGGAGGCGCGTAAGAGGTGTTCAAGCTGTTGACGTTTCACGGATACGCTCCACGGTAGAACGATCTAGTAGACCTGTATATGGGGAAGACTGGCGCAGACGATTTGCCTTCTGATCTTGGCCGGTCAAGACAGCTACCAACTGCTGGTTGGAGCCCTTTTGCAACACCTGGCGCCACTCATCGAAGGCCGAGCACCAAACATCGTTCTTCTCCCACCGAGCCAGATTTTCGAGGCTCTTCTGGCGGATAGTCGATAGATCGAACAGCTTCACGAGTTCCAAGGCCAGCCGCAGTTTGACGTCATCGAGGCGGCTTTGTGCGTTGGACGATTCGGGTTGCTGACTGCCAAGCTGGATGACTTTGCTGTGGAAAGTCACCGTGCGCTGTGAGCGCTTGTTCAGCTTGGATTGCACCTGACCTAAGAAGTCTTCCACCGCCTGCAGTGCGGGCTTTACATACACACCATAGCCAGAGCGAACAAGGTGCCCCTCTCCTTCTAATTCTCTGAGCACACGCGACACTTGGCGGTAAGACCCGAAGCGGTCGAACTCTTTCCGCAGGAAGACCTGCTGCTGGCTAGTGCAAATGCTTCGTTTGATTCGGCTTTTGAGATCCATGATTAGAGACAAACATAGGTCGTCGATGTCCTATGTTTGCACTTTCTAGGATAGGGGTCAAGCACCTGAATTCCAACGTTGGAAAAGTGCGACCTGTTAGCGTCATTGGATCGTCTGGGCATCCAGTCCCGGCTGTTTCGCTCCTATGAGAAAAGGAAGAGATACAAGCCTGCACCCACTGCTAGAGCTGGCCCGAATGGAACCGTCTGTTCCTCAGATCGACAGAGGCGTTTAAAAAGTACCGCCGCCAGCAACACAAGGCATCCGGCACACAGGGCAATTAGTCCGATGCTTTCAGGCCCAAACCAAGCTCCAAGTGCCGCGGCCAGCTTGAAATCCCCTTCTCCCATAGCGCGGCGCCCACGTAAGCGGGAGTAGGCGCTGCAAAGTCCCCAGAAGAAGATATAGCCCAATACGGCGCCATAAACAGCGCTGGCGACAGGCACGAAGATGCCTGTCGTATTGAAGAGAAGGCCGGCCCATAGCAGGGGAAGCGTGAGGCAATCTGGAAGGAGTTTGATTTCGATGTCGATGGTCGCCAGTGCGATCAGCGTAGCTGCCAGAAGCATGGCCGAAAGCGTTTTGACTGTTGGGCCAAAGGCAATAACGCATGCGACAAACAGCAGCGCGGTCAACGCTTCTATAAGTGGATATCTCCAGCTGATCGGGGTGCCGCATGCGTGGCACCTCCCCCGCAAAGCGACGTAGCTGAAGAGCGGCACGTTGTGCCAAGGCCTCAATGGGGTATGGCATGACGGGCAATGTGACGCCGGGAATGCAAGGTTAAAGGCCTTCGCATCGTCGATTTTCATAGCCTCGCCCGAAATCATTATGGGCAAGCGGTGAACAACGACGTTGAGGAACGTGCCAATCATCAGGCCAAATGCCGAGGCAGCGATGAGGATATAGACCTGAAGGCTCATTTCGAATTCCGAATCAAATAGATCATTTGGCGAATCTCAGCCTGGTCAGGCTTGTTCCGCGAATGCCAACGGACCGTGGGAATTCCCGCCGACCGAAGGTAAGCATCGCGCCGAGCATCAGCTCCAAGATTGTGCATGCGGTCGTCCAGTTCCACTACGCAAACGATGGTCAGATTTTGGGTGTACACAGCGTAATCTACGCGCTTCTGGGCAATGCGCCGAAATGCCGCGGTGCGTCGGCGCCCACCGCGAGCCGCTGGCGCTATGATCGCAGCCATAGACACTTGCGGGAACACCAGGAGATCCGGCAACGCATGGCGGAGGCGTCCAAAAAATTCACGCTCGTTGCCAGTCATCAGAGGCACCGGCACGTAGCGGAATCGACGGCGCCGGATTAGACCCAGGATGAGAAACATCAAGGCACCTGCGGCGAAAAGCGACACGGTCGATAGATTAGGTATAAGCATCGGCATTCTTCCAACGTCAGAAAACTAAGAGACAAAGATAATTATATTAGAGCCTTCGCCACGTACCGAGTGGCATTCGGGGCGCAACCGGCTTTCTTCCTTGACCTTGGAGTTAGAGGGCATCGACCAGCATATCTGCCGCTGCCTGGGCCTCGGGCATTTCGAAGTGGGCAACCGCAAGCAACGCTTTGGCATTTCCGATCAGCACACGCATAGCGGCCAACTCGGGAGCAGACAGGGCACTCTCGTTATTCGCCTGCTGTTCCAGTGTGAGCAACAGGCTAGTTACACTGGAGGGTAACTCAGTTGCCGGGTTAGTAGGTATAGCCGGTACGGCTGGGCGATTCTTGCGCGCCTTAATAAATGTTTCTGGGATCGGGGTCGGCAGAATGGCCATTTCTTTGTCCTTTATAGCCCGCACTTCGCTGGCCTCTTCACTGCCACAGGCCCGTTCAATGCGGGCCATGAGTGGATCTGTGGCGCACCAGGTCGTGGGTGCCGGTTTATCGGATCTATCTCAGGCGTTCGCGCGAAGTGACTGGAAGAGGCTTTCAAGCTGCGTAGTACCCTGAACGCTGATGCCTTGAACCTTGGCACGCTCTAGATCAAACCTGACTTCTGCAAGCTGGAAAACGGCTTGGTTCCACATCGAATCGCCCTGCTTTTGCAACAGTTCCGAGACCTTCGCCGGATTGAAACCGAGAAGCGCCAACGCATGGCGCAGTGAGATTAATTCTGCGTCCTGCGCCCGATCTTTTTCCATCGTGCTCATGCTCATCCTATTTCTCCATCGGCTTCCGGCCGGGGCGGTGGCCATTAGGGACCACGTTGTTTTTTCGTTCTATTCGGGAACGAACAGCATACCTACACATACGTTCATCGCAACCAATTCAGCCGCCGTCGTCCAGCTACCTTCCGGCAGAATAGAGCCCAGAATCAGTGGTAGGAAAATCGCGGCGCTGATCCAAAAGGCTGTCCGCTTGTGTGACATGTGCTTTTTTCTAGATCATTTCGGTTTTAAGGGGACGCCCAACTTCTCCACCTCTGCGCGCTTCAAGCGATTCGCTTCCTTCAGCTCATTGCTGATCTGCGCCATGTTGCACCTGTCTTTTATTGAAGTTTTGAATCTAACAGGGTCAATGCCCGCATATTCTAAGAGCGCTCGTTCGAAAGCCTCCTGTTCATCGTGCTGTTGAGCGGTTGGCCCCTGCGGTGAAAGTTCCTTTTGCACGTTTTCCGCTGCCTATTTTTTCTTGATAGGAGGAATGAACATCGTCAGGCCAATAATCCCGCTGACGACGAAAAACGCGATGCCTAAAGGGTTCTCGAAAAAGAACCATTCCAGCTTCGGCACGATTACCTGTAGAAAATATGACATGCTATCTTTCCTTCGAGAGATCTGCCCGTGAAAACTTCGGATGTATTTACTTGGTTTTCCATATACGGCCTTTCAAATCAGGTGACCGACCTGTACGGGGCGCATGCGCCGGTTTTTCCTCGATCAGATGGCCAGCTCGTAGGAGCCTTTGCCATCGCAGTTATCTCACTCGACTTCGCGCCGAACAGAATTCGTGATCGAGAACGGTTCATCGTAGAGCCACACCAGGCAATCCGGCTCTGACCTGAACCACACGAAGGTTCCCCATGCCAGTTCAGGGAGGCACTTCTTGAAGGCGCTATCGGCGCGATCTTCAAAGGCGGTGCCGAACAGGCACTGATCCTCTGGAAATCCCGACTGCATGATGTAGTGGAGCAGTGCGTCGCGCCTGGCCTGATTCATCGGGCCATCGCTGGCCACCACCTCAACAAACACTAGGTGCGTTTCCTCCCCGGTGTCACCCACGTTGGCCAGGATGATGTCCGGCAAGACCTTGCTCTGGTCAATGTCCAGGCCGAGGGCCTTGGCAGTCTTCTCGTCCTGATAGCGAACCTTGGCACCGCTCTCTGACAGCCACAGCAGGGCGGGCGCAGTCAGGAAGCTGGCCGCGAACTGTTCGACCACTGCCTTCGAGATGATCGAGGACGGCCCCGGCGACAGCTTGGCCACGGTGCCATCCGGGCAGTTCACCAGCACCTCGTCATCGGACTTCATCTTGCCTGCGGCCAGCAAGGCCATGCGTGCCCGAGCTGCGGGGGTGAGGTGCTTCTTCTGCCAGGCGGTGATGGCCGCCTCTAGTGCGGCCTCGTCCAGGTCAGGATTGAAGATGGCCGCGAAGTCGGCTTTCAGGAAGTAGATCGGCAGGCTGGATGTGACCGCGACACCTGGCAGCTTTCCAACAGCGCCAACGTGCAGCAGGCCGAAGCGGATGGTTTCATCACGAATCGGCTCCCGTGTGGTGTCCGCGTACCAGCGCGAGCCCTCTGGCCGGAAGCCTGGCTTCTTCGACTGGGCCAGCCACAACAGCCGGTCTTCATCGCTGGTCTTCTGGGCTTGGTCTTCGGTGAAGAAGTAGACATGGCTGGGTCGAAGGCAACGATCAGAGCCGTCCACCATGCCACCGTACAGGAACACAAAGACGGTCTTGGCCGCCATCTCCCGGACGAGATTCTTACGCATCTCCAGGCCAGGCGTGAACAGCCGCTCAAGGCGCGAGTGAATGTCTGCCACGCTGGGCAGTTTTGGCAACGTCATGCAGCAACCTTCCGGGACGCTGCGGACAGCCCCAATTCGGCCTCTACGGCCGCGTCAATCTCTTCGAGGGTGGGGAACCCCGAAACACGGCAGCCGATGGCTTCGATGATGTTCATCGACGGCAGCGGCAGGGAGCGCAGTTCGCCAGCGTTGATCTGAGTGCTTCCAGCGATGGCCCGAAGGTGACGATCCACCACGCTGCTGGCCAGCAGTGCAGACAGCCCGCGTACCTCGGAATGGGACATTCGCCCGCCAGGTCGATGGATGTAGTTCAAATGGTTCTCAAGGCCGATGACGGCACCGGGCAGCGTGCCAAGGTAGGGCGCACAAGTAACGCGGCGCTCATCTTCCTTCGGTGAGAACCGCCGCATGACCACCATGGGCATGTTCGCCACCAGCGTCCAGGCATTGGCCGCAGTGGCCCGAACATGCTCCAGCTTCTTGAAGATGGGCCAGTTGATTGACTGCTGGCCAACGTGCTGCATCCAGAGAAGCGGCACGGTGTCATAGCTCCCGTGGGCGCTGATGAACTCTTGGCACCGGAACGCGATCACCGGGCCAGTGCTGACCTTAAGCCCATAGGTGGCCAGGGTCGCAGACCAGCCATCGAGCAGGCTCGCGCCATCCGAGGGAAGTGTCACCGTCGCGTGTTCATCGTCGGCCACGATCCGCTCTGCTGGCACGGCCTGCACCAAGGCTTGATCCAGGTCGGACATGCCTTGGCTGCGCGTGAACAGCACATTGAACCCGTTTTCTCGGATGACTCGACCGGTGGCCCACGCGATCACGGTTTCCTGCAATACAGCGTCTTCCTCGAAGCTGTCGCGCCGACTCTCGAACGCATGCAGGCTGTCCACCGTCAGATGGCGCAGCATGGTGTGACGCACCGCCTTGAAGTATTGGCCGTTCATCCAGCTACGCGGCACGATGAAGCACCAGCGGCCATTGGCGGGCGTCAGGCGTGCCGTTGCAGCCATGAATAGGCCATAGACGTTCGGCTGGCCATAGACGGCATAGCCGTGGCGGCGTGCCCTCTCATCGGTGGTCTTGTTGAGCTTGAAGAACGGAGGATTGGCGATGGTCAGCAGGCCATCGACGGGCTCACCGCGCAATGCCAGTTCAGAGAGCAAGAAGTCTTCGCCACGGATGACGTACTCGAACCGGACGCCGGCGACGGCACAGACTTCGGTGATGCGCTGGCACAGGGCTTCCAAGGCCGGGATCAGCCGTTGATCCTGTTCGTACAACAGAGCCTCGATGACGGCCGGTAGGTCTGGCTTTTCTAGCAGCGCTTCGACCGCTGCAGCAATGAGGACACCGCCTCCCGCGCTGGGTTCCAGCAGACGGACGTGCTGATGGTCAACGGAGCGCACCAGGCGCTGCGCCATGAACTTGGCGATCTTCGGCGGGGTCATGAACTGGCCAGCGGCCTTTTGCTCATCCCGCGTGATTCCTGCAGTGAATGAGCGCCCCGCCTGATGCGCAAAGTCCACCAGTGACTTTCGATCTTCGACCAACGGCGACGCGGTGCCGATTTCTAGCTGCAGTTCTTTCATGGCTTCTCCCGTACAAACACACCAAAATCCGGTTTCATCTTTTTCCTTAGTCAATTCATCCGCTTGTAAATACTCTCATACCACTGGGCGTAAGCCAGCGGACCAGCTCCACGGGCCTCGCATTCAGCGACGTACTTTTCATACTTTGCGATGATGCTCATCGGCGCTTTTCCTTTGTCTTCAGCGTGGGATTTCCGAGGAGCGCTGTTCTATCCGAGCACGTTGAAATACCAGCTGGGTCGGGAAGAGGCGGTATTCATAATCGTCGTCTTCGAACTCACCGAGCACTTCACCTTCAGAAGCTGCTATGTGGGGGACGATCCAATCACAGAACGTCTCGATCTCCTTGCTGAAGTTCTTTGCTGTGCTGTGCAGCTTCAGCATCATCGAACCGTCCTGGTTACGATTTAGGGACATCTTTCCATCTGCCTCTGGCCAGATCGCTTTCGCGTCGATACCGCAGAGCAGCGCTAACCACTTCTTGGTACGGAAAAAAGGATGATCCGGGGCCAGCGTTTCCGCCTTGTCGAAGTCCGCATCGGCCACCGCCTGCAGAAAATTGACGACTTCCGTTGGCGTCCCGCTGCGCAAGCTGGCGGAGAATTCGACGCGTGTGTAATAGCTCATTTCCTGTTTCCTATCCCGGACTGGCCGGTCTTTCCTATCCTGCGGTAGTAAGCGTAGAAACACTCTTAATTTCATTGGCCGTAGCGCCCTTCGGTGCAAGGTGACCATTATTCAAATCAACATGCCCTGTTACAAGCCAGAATGCATATTGTGGGAATGCTGCGCCTAGTGCGAGCAACATTTCCAAGGATGGGGCAACCAACTTTCGGTTGAGATTTCGCCACTTTTCGGCTGGGACACCGGTGCAATCTTCCACTCGCTTCCAATCTGGCTTTTGCTTGGTAATCTCCCCAAGCAGCAAGCCAATACGTTCTTCCGCAGCATTTACAATGGAGGTCTGCATCGCTTCAACTTTTCCTTTGATCGTCAGGCGGCGAAGCTTGCCAGGGTAACGCGGGCGTGATTCACGGCGTCGGCAACATCCACACTGGGGGTGTTTGCCAGCGATGCAGGGACGCAATCGTCGCCACTGCGCACGTGAGCTTCCGTCACATCTGCAAGGCGCTGCAGCGCCTCCGACAAGGCTCCCTTCGCGCTCACCAGCTTGGCGTATTCCTCATTCGTGATTTGAACCATGCTTTCTCTCCTTTTCCTTTTCGATTTCGTGCCGGTTACTGATCCGGCGCTTCCGTCGAAGCAGCCCCTTTCGGGTTCGTTCGCTGTCACTCAGCCGTCACTGAGATTAGATGCGGTCTTGCATGACGTTTACCCGCACCAGCTATAGGCCATTTTCTCTTCGCTCACATGCTCGGCCTATGATTTCCTGATGAGTCGAATATCTCGACGCGATGAATCTATTTTAGTCGATAAAATCGACTTTTACAAGCACGGCATGTCGATTAGTTCGACTTTTTCTAACCTTAATCGCCAATCTTTCCGACAATCGCTGTGACTGTCGCTGCACTGGTCCCGGCAATCAACCCGGCCAGCGCATACACCCAAACGCGGTCCACCGCTTCCGCCTGGCACTGCTTGCCTATCGTCTCTCTATGCACGTCCATCACATGCGCAAAGGCCGCCTGCGTATAGCCAGCGGCCTTCAAGGCTTGCTTGAATTCTGGTCCTGTCATCACTTCCCTTCCTGGCCAGCACCGCGCTGGCCCTCTCATGGCCATTGGCCCGTCGATGCGGGCCGTAGGTAGATCTGTGATGCACCTGGTCGTCGGTGCGGTTTTTCCTAGCTGTTGCCCTATGCAGATCCCAATTCGGGAATCTTGTGAGAATCGTTCTCGACTATAGCGTCATCAGCATCGCCACCGAATCGAATCTCAACCCATGACAACTGCTTGTTTTCTGTCCCATGCGAAACCAACCACGAGATAAACTTACTGCGAAGAACATCCTGGGTATCGCTGTCTTCCCAGCCCTCGTTGCTTCCATCTGGACAAATAAGCATCGACGCGTAGCCATTGGCGAAAACCTCGCTTGGCCCCAATACTTGTAGCCCTAATTTTCTCGCTTGGTCGGCAGCTAAGCCAATGCCGGCAGCATAAGTACCGGTAACTACGATGGCATTGTGACGAATGGTTCCCACGGTATTTTTCCCTTGCTAAGTTAGGCCGCACGTTTGAAGGTGGAAAGGAAGGAGCCGCGCCCGTGGTTCTTCCCACCGCATTTGCATTCGCATACGCCGTTGCACTTCCCATTCATGCACTTGGCATTGCATTCGTGTAGTGAGGGGTTCCGCTTGTATTCGATCCTGCGGGTAACCGGCAAAATCCGGCCATCAGCTGCAACGCCCACATACTTCTGAAAGCCGTCATAGCGAAAGCCGGAGATACCGGGAAAGGACTCAGAAAACTGCCTATTCGGCATGGGTTGAATGTCTTTCAACTGTTCCGTTACTTCGTCCAGGTCGCTGAAGTACTTGAATGCTGCCATGGCTGATTCTCCTGCTACTCGCCGCGAAAGGCAGCGCCCATGAACATCATTATACGCTCATCTGAGCGTAACACAAGCCCTTACTCTTTATTTTTTTGACCGCTCTTTAAGCACGAACTGCGGATGCATTCCGGCAAGCAGCAACAGGTAGGCGTACTCGCCGACAGACAGACTACGGTTGCCCGCCCCCGGATCTTCTTTTCCTTGCCAGGTACGTAGTGCGTAGCCGAACAGATCGGCGCAGGCACTCTGCGTCAAGCCTGCGGCCTCGCGCGCAGCCTTCACCTCCGCTGCTGACGGAACTCCTTTTTTCATGCGTTCTTCATCTTTCGTCAAAAGATTCCTCTTTTTGCGCGATTCCCGTCGGGCTAAGTTACCTCCTGACTCGCGCCTTCAATGCGTACTCTGAGCCTTTCGCTCTTCCAAATCGTCGAGGGCCATGTGAACATGTTCACAGAGGCTATCTAACACGTCGTGCGGCGAGCTATTCGCAAATCGCTGACTCAGCAAATTTGCCAGCAACGCCTCCACACCCCTTAGTAGCATCTCGGGTTTTCTATGCGCCGCCGGCAATTCGTGAATTGCTTTAAAGAGCGCCACAGAGAGTTCCTGGCCAAGATAATTCATGGCCGCCGGCACATCACTCACCGCTATTTCCGAAACGCTATCAGAACGCTGCTCAACGGATGTCACAGCAGCACGGACGCTGTTGACCGCGCGGGCCTTTGCAAAGGCTTCTACGCTTGCTAGGACGGCCAGGCCGCCACCGGGCAGCTGTAGCTCCACGAGATCCGCTCCAGTTGAAACAACTCCGCCCAGGAACGCGCTGACGACCGGTACGAAGTCGCGCCGACTGGAAAGGTCGGCGTCCACTAGGCGTTGCAGCTCCTTGAGAGCGCTCGCCATCGTGCGGTTCAAATCGTCAGTGATTTTTTCGGAAGTCATGACTTCAGTCCATTTTGAGATTTATGGAACTACCTTCTACTCGGCGTGGAAGGTACGAATCTTTACATGCCAAGGGCGATAGACCGCGCCGCCAGGCAGATCGGATCTGAATCACTCCTATCTGGCCATCCGTGATGCGTGTGACCAGGTTGCGGTATTCGGGCCAAGGCAGGCTTGATTCCAAGCTCTGGGATTCCACTATTTTTTGCTCAAGGCCAGTTTTAAATGTACATGTTTCGTTACCTGGCGCTTGGTCTCTCTCAGCGCTTTTAATTCATCGCTAGAGAGCGTCCGTACGGTACCTACTGGGGCGCTCGGATTGATTTTGACCACGTACTGTCCCGATAGCGATCTACTCACGTGGATCTGCGCCTTCGATGCAAGTGCGGATTTTTTCGCTTGTTGCAGTGTTGATGAGGTAACGGGTTTCGGAGGCCGTAAGGCACTCAAAGCCGAAACCGAAACGTTCTTTCCACCACTCTTCGAGTTGACCATGTTTGCTCCTTAATTCGTCAAGCCGTTCAGGGCTCTGATGCAATAGTGCTGAGTGCGGCTTGCCGGTCAGCGTTGTGGCACATAGGACGATTCCACCGTGCTGATGAATATGCCCCCGCAGATTGGCGATTGTTCCACCTTGGCCGATGAAATCATCTACGATGACATAAACCTCCGGCTTCACCACCCCTTCAAAAAACGCCTGTTTTGCAAGGCGCGAAAAACCACTTGCCCCAGTGTGGTTCACAACGTTAGCCTGCACTACGTCGCTCTCAACACTCCACCCCAGGATCTGGCCAAGGTAGTCGGCCATGACTTCAGGAATAGCGTTAACGCCAACTCGCTCTTCGGCGTGGACACTGATCAACACCGGCGACCAAGCACTACCAATCTCCACTAGCGCTTCGATTGCTTCGTCGCTGACCGTGTCTGCAATAAGCTCAATTGCTGCTTCCACGTCTCCGGCCTTTGCTGCTTCGTAAGAAGGATGCTGCTTAACATCCGATTCTGGGCTGTGAATGACGACATCAGGGAACTCGACTGGCCAACCGGCCCGTATGGCTTGTGTCATTGAATCGCTTCCAAATTAAATCACTCCAGCAACGATGGCCCCAAGCCGTACCGGGTCCTGATCAATCAAGTTCTTCGTCGCTTTCAGAGTTTCGTGTCCCAGCAACTCGTTAATATGCCGCAGATCGAATCCCCTCTGATGCAACCTTACCGCGAAGGTGCGACGGCCGGACATGGCGCTCGCCCCCTCTATACCGCACTGCTGGTGCAGCTTACGGAAAAGCTGACTGAGTGAATCGCATGAATAGGTGATGGCGCCGGTTGAAGTCTTGCGCTCGATGAGCTTATATGGTGCTCCATCGCCCGTGAGGAAAATCGGGCTTGATGGATCGAGGCCGCGGTACGCCGCCCTGCGCGTCGTCACGCCGTGGCCGAGTCGAGCACGCAGCGCCAGGTATTTGTCGATTGATTCGGTGACTTTGGAATTCGACCACCATAGGGGCCGCTCCTTCCCGTTGTAGGCTACATCAGCCGGGACGGATGACTTCTCTCGAATGGACCCGTCCGGAGTCAGATAATGCTCAATCCGCATGGTTGCCACTTCGGTGAGCATCATACCGGTGCCGTAAATCACGTGAAGTAATGCGACGTTTCGCTCCGGGCTTTCGCCCGAAACGGCGGTCACCTTCAACAGGTGCCTGAGCCGAGAGTCTTCGATAAAGGGAGCTTTTGCCATTACGTTTAATGCCGATCGCGGCTTTAATCAGAGGTAATGACGCCGAGAATAGCGGTAAATCGTTCGCAGAGCAAGGTGAATGGCGCATTTCTCGGAAAAGTCTGCGGTCAGCAAGTAGCAACGATCCATGGCGGGTTGCAGATAGCGCTGTACGGCTGCATTAATCGTTAGAATTCATACCTGACCTGAGCCTAGCGAATGACATGCAGACATTGGTCAGTTGAGGTCCAATGTCTGCATCGATACTGAGAATGACCTCTCTGCAATTCCAACGTTGGAAACGCCCCCTCTCTATCTGCTGGGACCAAGCTCCTTACCCTGGCCTCTTTGGGAAATTTCAATGCCTCTATTAGCTGTGTAAGCAATCTTGAGCATTTTGCCGACCTCTGGCGTCTCCTTGTCATTCATGCCGAGTTTTGCCTTCTCATGAATGACCACTTTCCCCCGGCCTGCATCTTGAACAACATGGTGGTCTGACGCAAAAAGAATCGGACCGGAATAGCGCCCTCGCTCCGTGTTTGTAGCGAGAGTAGGAGCATTGATCTTCTTGATAAAGTTCTCCGCTTGAACCAGGGACAGCAACTCTAAGTCTTCGTCGATCTGTGAAATCGACATTGGACGGCCTTTTACATCTTGCTGTAACAACGGATTCTTCTGTGCTACTTCGGGAGTACGGGCTACCTCCTCTTTGACCAGTTGCTTGAAGAAATTTTCCGCATAGCGTTGCTCGCGGAGATGCTCATCTAATCCAAGTTGATCTCTGATTTTGTGAAGGGCGAACATGCCAACACCTACGGCTGCCGCTCCCAAAACCGCAGTGCCTGCCGCCGGTGCTAACACGGCGCCAGTAGCTGAGACACCAACGACGGCACCCAATGCCGCACCAGGTGCCGCCAAGCCAGCTAAACCGAATGCTTCCGACCTGACCAGCCCATCCACTTTGTCAACGAAGGATTTGAAAAGCGCCTCTGTTTTCTCCTTTAGTCCATTTAGAAGACTTTGTCCCTTCTCAGACACCTGGCGATCACCGTAGTGCTTGACGAGGACATCACGCACCTCCAAGCGATTTGGTATTTTGTCACCCCGGCTATAGTCAAGTACCAGCGTCATAGCGGTATCTCGACCGCGCCCGGTGCCGTGGACAATATTCATCTTGGCACCGAGCTGGAGCAATCGGTCCACGACCACAGCGTCCCCAACTTTCATGGCACTAACCAGTGGCGTTTCGATCTGGTCAAAATTATTCTTCACTATCGCTGTCGCTAACGCAGGGTTGCTATCCAGAATCGATAGGCAAGCCTGCGAATCTCGGCGATTCAATGCGTCAGAGAACTCCTTCATATCGATAGCGTTCACTTCACTTCCTCCAACATGGACAGGTTGAGCTCGCCCTCGACCATCTCGCAAAATTGGCTGACAAGCGGGGATACCTCCGCAATCAAGAGCGGGGCGTTTTGCTCAGCGGCGGCGCAATCCAGCAAAACTCGCCGGTAAATCTCCATTTGAGTGCCCAAATCGTTAAGGGTATCGATATCAGCGACAGAGAATCCAGAGCGGAGAATTGCTGTAGAAATTGTCTTCGACACCTCCTCCAGTCGCACCAGCAAGGGATCAATCACACTCCCTGGTGCCGAGGGCAGCTGGCTCACTTCAATATCTTGCATCTTTAGCTTCCTCAATAGAATAGATAAGTGATAAATAAATTACTTCAGATTGGAGCCAACATCGATTCAGCTCATCATGCGAATCATGACGCGAACACATTTTTATCACGAACGATAGATTATCTCTTTCCAACGTCGGAAGTGTCTACAAAATATATATATATGCCGCGCAACCGAAAACATCTGCTGCGCGGCATACCATATCATCGTGAAATAGCCTCCAATCTTTCTGTGGCGGCGGTAACCCGCGCTGAACCCTTGGAGTAGGCAATCCGGAGCTGTTTTCCTACTACCGGTCTTTCGTCCTCGGGATCTATACGAGAGATTCTATGTAATATCGCTACCCCTCTGCCGCCGTCCTGCAGGGCATAGTCACCAACCACATGAAGGATCGGCCCGGAGTGCTCACCGCTATCAGATCTCGCATTCAACACGGTCAACTTGCTTTCGCGGCTGTAGGCCTTGATCGCGGCACGGTCTGCGATGCATCGAGCAGCAGCTTCTTGCATCATCGCCGTCGCTGGCGTGGCCTGGTGGTTATCGACGATTGCCTTGGCAAATGCTTCATCGTCGCCAATTTCGCCGAGCACCGCTGCATGTATCTCAGAATTTGCGGCAAGGCACTGATGCCGCGTCTGCTGAAAGATTTCCGCTGCGCGCTTCGGATGGAAAGCGCTGTCGAGATAATCAAGCTTGACTAGCTTCGCCTCCGCACGAATAACGGCCTCCGGCTCCAGGACGACTTCGGCCAGGTCATCGCCTTTCGTGCCCGCACCGGCAATTTCTATCGTTCGAGGCTTCCAGCGGGACTTAAATTTTTCATCGTCCTGCTGTCGCTGCAGTTCCACCATAACTTCGGCCATATCTGCGCGCAAGTCGCTCAAGTACTGCTCCTGTGCGAACGGCTTGAGCCGCTCAGCCTTGGCCCCCTCTCTTTCAGCGACGCTCGCAACAAGGCGTTCCTTCGTCGCGACAACCTCCCCATCGAGCGCAGCAAGCGCGTTATCCAAGCGCTGAAACAGACCATTGATGCTGAACTTATCCCGGGCGTCGTAGATCAGGTTATTGGGAGAATGTGTGGTGGCGCCACTCAACTCGAACCACAACATATCTGAACTTTCTTTGCCACGTGTGGCCGCTTGGCAGTACGCCCTTACGGTGAAGCCACGATATTCACCCAGTGTAGCCGGGCGGTGCTCAGCGTATGAACTGCTCGGCCTGTCGCTGATCGCCTTTGCTACGACGTCCATTGTCCATTTCGTAAGAGCTTCCTTCTGCTCTTCGAAATCGAGAACCCCCGACTTGGTGACCAGCTGTTTCGAGGGCGCCGCGTTACGCCGGTCGATATCGGCCTGCAGCTTCTTCACACGTTCATCGATATGATCTTCGATTCCAGTCAGGCTGCTGACCTTGTGATCTAGCGCGTGCAAGTTTCTTTTGTAATTTGCATGCGCCGCTTCGATCTTCTTTAGCTCGCTCTGAATCTGGACCTGAGCGAAGATCAAATGATTTCCCGTTGCTGCCGCCTTCATCTCGGCAGCATTAGCTGCCTCGCTCGTCACGTCGTCAATCACTCTGGCGATCATATCGCCGCGCCGGAATTGCTCTATCGCGGCCGCCTTGTACTCAATCGTCTGCCACATGCGAGCGTCGTACGTCTGTTTCGTACTGTAGTTAAAGATCTCTACTTCAAAGCCGTCAGGATCGGCCTCGAATAATGCATTGCCTTGGCGGATGATACGACCGAGCCGTTGCGTTAGATCACGCGGGCGCCAAGGGCAATCCAGATTGTGCAAGCCAACGAGCAGCCGTTGCACGTTTGTGCCGGCACCCATCTTCGTAGTGGACCCGAGGCAAAAGCGTTTCTCGCCCCGGTTCATCTGGTCATAAAGCTTAGCCAGCTGCGCATCAGTTTTGGCATCGTGGATGAATGCGATCTCCCCTGCAGGTATACCGCGGGCAATTAACTTGTCTTTGACGTCTTGGTACACGCTGAAACGGCCCTTGTTCGATGCCGACAGCAACTCGTCCATCGAGATCACAGGTCCCTCCTCTTCTTCGTCGTCGCCCGATGCCGATCGTACCGAGACCGAATCATTGGTCTTGGATGCGGCCTTGGGCGTGGACAAATCACAGAAAATAAGCTGCGTGCCTTTTTGCTTGTCCCACCGATGATAGAGGTCCACCGCGCGATCGATCATCTGGTTGACTTTGCTTCCCTCAAAGTCGTCAGCACTGTCGTCGATCAAGCGGAAATCGAGCCCCGCCTTACGCGCGTCGTTGGTCACCTTCAAGGGGTTGTCTAAACGCGGGTCCGTCGGCATGTGTTCCATGCGGTAGATAATCGAACCTGGATTCCAATTCGTTACGGGGCGGCCATCCTCATTAAGGAGTGGCAATCCCTTCTCATCGGTAACAACATCACGCACGCCCATGAAGCGCGCTTGCTCAGGAGAGCGTTCCACGACAATGTTCTGTGGTTTTCCTCCTTTGATGTTCGGGAGCGGGAAGCGCTTTCCAATAGACTGTGCTTGTGCTTTCAGGTCAGCGTTGGTGATGACATCCGCGAAGGAGCGGTACATTGAGGCCAGCTCTGGGACGTTCTGGAACTTCGAAAAGCGAGAGTTCATTTTGTAGTTCACACCCGTAGCATCCAGTTCCCATCCGGTCACCACCTTTCCAAAGGTCGACGCCCATGCATCAAAGTGAACAATGCCACGACTCTTAAGTTCATCGTATTGAAGGTACCGCTGCAGCGTATAAACTTCAGCAATCGAATTGGCCACCGGTGTTCCGGTAGCAAACGTCAAGCCTCGCTTATCAAAAGTTTCATGAATGTATCGACATTTGACGAAGAGATCGAAGGCCTTTTCCGACCCCTGCAGGTTGCCAAGACCAGCTACGCGCGACATTGAGGTCGCGATATAGAGGTTCTTAAATTCATCGGCTTCGTCGACCAGCAGAGCATCTACGCCCAGCTGGTCGAAGGTCACCACCTGGTCCTTGGAGCCTGTCTCTGACGCACGTTCCAGTTTGGCTTTCATACGATCTTTGATTTTCTCCATCTCTTTGATGGCCACGCGATCGCCATTCTCCTGCTTTAACGCAACGATCGCGTCAGACAGGTCATCAATCTGCTCGTTCAAGATGGCCTGCAGCGTATGTTCAGGCATGCCAATCTTCTTCAAACTAGAGTGCGCAATAATCACAGCGTCCCAATCACCAGTTGCAATCCTCGCGAAAAGCTTTTGACGATTCTTCTTTTCGAAATCCTCCTTTTCAGCCACCAGGACATTTGCATCGGGATACAGGGTATTGAAGGCGTCCTTCCAGGGGAGCAGCAAGTGATTCGGTACCACTAGCATGGGCTTGCGAACCAGCCCCATGCGACGCGATTCCATCGCCACCCCGCACAATGCAAAGGTCTTGCCCGCCCCGACTTCGTGATCAGCGAGAGAGTTGCCGTCTTGGATGCTGCGCCAGATGAAGTTTTTCTGGCTTGGGCGAAGCTCGACGGCCAAAGACGCACCCGGCAAGGTTAGATGTGACCCATCGTACGTTGGCGCGACGTGCGTGTTGAATCTCTCGTTGTAGATTGCAGCCAAGGATCGACGTCGCTCAGGATCTTCCCAGATCCAATCAGCGAAGGCCTGCCGAATTTCATCCGCCTTCATGCCAGCCACCGCAGTCTTCTCGGCGTTCAGCCGATATATGGGCCGATTAGCATCGTCGTGGCCGATCATGTCACGGACCTGAATCGGTCGATTGGCCAAGATCGACTCGATTAGCTGGTTCGCTGGCGCTTCCTTTGTGCCCCACTGAACGGTGAATACGGTCGGGTCTCCGGTTGCAATCTTCGTGACCCACTTACCGAGGCTAGGCTGATAGCTGATGCTGCAGCTAACATTGCCGAGCAGCTGGCCGACGAACTCTTCCACGACCGCAGGTGGCACCCACGCCGATCCCAACTGGACGGCAATGTCTATCGGCTCGATGTCCTTCGGGATCACAGCGCGCAGCGCCCGGACGTTCTTTTCCATCATCGGGCTTTCGGCCAATGCGGATTCGGCAACACGCAACTTCTCCTTCACGTTCCCGGAGAGGTATTGATCTCTGGTGAACCACCGTTCCTTTTCGATCGGATCTTGGAAGACGAGGCCATCAAGCTCCGCGACCATTTCGTCGACGCTCTTCCCATATAAGCGCCGCATCAAAGTCCAATCCACAGCACCACGCTCGTTCATAGAAACAACCAGGGCTTCCTTGGCAGACTCTACTGATTCGATCATGCGTCGAGGAGAGCATACCCTGCGCGTAAAGATCGCAGCCTTGGCCGCGCTGGGCGCGCGAGGCTCACTGCCATCTCGCTCCGCGATCTCCGTCGAAATGCCTTTGTCGTAGTCCCGTTCGAGCGCCTGCAGGAGGGGATATTCTGGGTCATCCGACATAGCCAGGCGATTGGCCTGGGATGAAAGATGCCCATATCGCTTCACAAAGCCATCATAGGCCGTGTTGAGCCGCTGGCGCATCGAATCCAACGTCTCTGGCGCTAGATCTTGCTGCTCTGCCTGCATCAGCGCAGTGACCGCATCCCTCACCGTAATCATACCGCGGACACGTTCACCGGCCCGCTGGCTACGAAATTCCGCGTATTTTGCGTCCTTGCGATCAAGCTGATCTGGCAAACGCATGGCGATGCGCCCATCGGACGTGACAAAATATGCACCGACTTTGGCTTCGCTGGGCACGTCGATGTTGGAATTCTGTACTTCGGTCGCACGGTCAGGGGCCGTATAGATGTTTCGCGGCAGAGTCTTGGCAGCGCGCGCGAATGTGGACTCAAGCGAAATGCCGCTGTCAGCCACCGTGAGGATTTCACGTCCATGTTGGCCGCGATCCATTTCCAGCTTTCCAAGCACCATGTCAGGACGACGGGTGTAATAGCTGTTGATCGGCACGACGGCCCCATCTTCAAGCGTCATCTCCCCCAAAGTTGTCCAGGACGTGTCTATCTCCTGCCCATCTCGCGCTTTCTGGAAGAATACAACGTCGGTCGTAACTTCCGTATTGGCAATCTGCTTGAAGGTGCTGCTAGGCAGGCGCACCGCACCGAGGAAGTGAGACGAAGCAGCAATCTGCTCGCGAGCATCGGTTCCAGCGGCATCAAGGAAGTAACTGCTCACCACAAATGCCGAAACGCCCCCTGGTGCCACCTTTGCTAGTGACTTGGCCAGAAAGTAATTGTGGATGGAGTGCCGAGAAAGATCCTGATGGACCTCATCGAAAACGCGCTGATTTCCAAATGGGGGATTTCCGACTGCCGCGTCGAAGTACCCATCAGGGATCATCACGTCTTGGAACCCTCGCTGGATGATCGTCGCTTCCGGATATAGGTGTTTGGCGATCGCAGCGGTTGTTGGGTCCAGCTCGATCCCGGTTACTTTTGAAGATGCCCGGATTTCCTCGGGCATGACTCCAATGAAGTTGCCGGTGCCGACGGCGGCGTCCAAAATTCGCCCGCCACGGAAACCGAACTGCTCTAGGACATCATAAATTCCGGCGATGACTTCGGGGGGAGTGTAATGAGCGTCTTGTGTAGAGCGCCGCGCCGCGTCAAATGCTTCAGCGCTCAGCGTCGTGCTAAGTGCTTCATACTCGCTCTGCCAATCTGCATTGGCCGGGTCGAACGCCTGTGGAAGGCCGCCCCACCCCACATATTTCACCAGGACGGACTGTTCCTGCTGCGTCGCTTGCCTGCCTTCTTCTGCCAAGCGATTCAAAAGTTCAAGTGCCGAGAGGTTGGCCTTGAATTTTGTTTTTGGTCCTCCGGCGCCGATCTCGTCGGCACTGGAGATCGCGTAATTCAGACCTGCAGCTGGAGCTCGATACCCGCCTGCTGGAGGTACTCCTCCTCGGTCATCGTCCGCAGCTGGTCGTTCGCCAACGCCAGCGACGTGCGCTCGCGATGAGCTTGCTGGCTGATTGCGTCCAGCAGCAGAATCTGTCCCTTCGCTTCCAACGCTGCCAGCTGCGTCGGCGTCGAAGAGGCCCAGCGATCCGCCACTTTCCATTCCCGCAGACCGAAGCTGCCTCGCTTGAGCTCCGTGATCGAGTCGTGTGTCAGAACCCTGGCTGCGACTTCCAGTGGCTGCGTTTTCGTTGTCAGCATTTTCATTCCCTTTTATGTCTTGAGCGATCTCGGCATTCAATTTTTCCACATCTTCTAGAGTGTGGTCAAAAGCTGCTTCGACTGCAAAAAAATCCAAAGACAGCTGTGAGCTGTCCACGCTTTTCCTCTTCATTGAGTATGCACCGTACGATGATTGTGTTAACCTACCGCCCGCCATTCGCAAGATGGCAGGGCGACCTCGGCTTCGCACGGTGCACCCCGTGTAGAGCGGCTGGTTTATTCCGGTCGTCGCTCTGCAGCCAAAAAAATAACTATTGCGGAATCAAATTCCAACGTTGGAAATTACTTAGTAAATACCTCCCCCAAAACTTCATATTCGGTGACCATGATCGTCACCACTCCATTGGCCTGGTTCAACCACGGCTTGCCGGTAATACGCATCCGGCAGTTCTTATCCGGCAACTGCACTTTCGACACATCAAATCCCACCTGCACTGCCGCGTCATGAGACTTGATCACTCCATACACACGGCCCGCCGACGCCTTGACTGCCTCCACGAAGAAATCCGCCTCCACGCGCTCAAAATGGCTCAGCTGCGAACCCAAACGCTTCAATGCCCCCGATAACTCCGACATAGTTTATTTATCTCCAAAATTTACTTCGATTGCTGCTAACTTCGCTTCCATAAACTGCTGATTCTTGTTCGTACCCGCTTGCTTCTGCCGCCCGGCGCCCGCGACGCGGCTGCCGACAGACTTGGATTGCCCCGCAGGGCGACTAACCACTGTGGGTGCCAACTCCGGCACTTCATATTTGGCGGCATTTACTACCTTCTGCACATAGCCGTTATCGAACCCATTCACAAGGCTGCCGGTGTTGTACGCGCTGATTGCTGCCTGAAGCGCTGTCTGCCCCGGTCCGTAAATCTTTACAGCACGAGCAGGGGTCTCTTTGATTCCTGTGCAATTTGCGACGGTAGGCTGACCCTGTAGCGGCGCGGCTTTTCGGCCGACGATCATCAAGTTCCTTTTAAAATCAGTCA
>JGI24891J29808_1000265_pt1 | contig 48072 bp, 44 predicted proteins | sample FreactcultuFSWF8_FD_29808 | JGI IMG/M metagenome (IMG submission 29808)
CCCNCGTGGTCACCCACCGTAGTACTAATCTGCCGTTCAACTGCTTATGTATGGCAGAGCGGACGGGATGCCCAGTTTTCAGCTGACTGTGGCCGTATGTAGCAGTGCTGAGGATCATAAAGAATAACTTTCACGCACATGTGCCACGTTTCAGCAAACGAAGCAGTCCCGGTGGTGCGGCGCTTGCGTTCCTCCGTCCTTCTTTGCTTTCACACTTCACAACAACAATTAAAAATCAACGTCAAGAAGCGCAAGTCCACGTCGCGTCCCTATGTCTGATCCACGGAGGTGCTGAATCATGCTCTGCTATTGGCGTCTGTACAAATGAAGGCAAAGCAAGAGCAGAAGGATTTCAAGGCTACGATGTACGAGGTCGCTCCGGAAGCAGTCTCAACTGCCAAACCGCTGACCTCTAGGTGTCCTCGATTCGTCCCGACAAGGTCTTCTAGGTGATTTTACTCCAAAACCTCGCTTGCAAGCATGCCTTGTCTGGGTCGATCGAAACGAAAAATCACTGTTTCTCGCCATCACTTGCCTCGCTGTTGAAAGCCTCATGCTGATCAACGTTGCCGTTGCAGGATTGCAAAACGAAGTCTAGAACAGCGACTTCACCCTGTCCCTGAACTGTCATGCTGAAAACAGCTATGATGTACGACATTGTATCTTCAAGGTACCTGATCGCCGCTGAATGCACGCAATGAGTCAGTTGTGGAAAAGCAGTGTCGCATGCAGTCTTTTTGAGTGTCAGGCTCAAACGCCGTATCGAACATCGACTTTTCACCTCTCATACTGATAGTAATGGCGATACACAGAGCACTTCTATCGGTTGGGCTGGCATTGATATAACGTCTCGGTTGCGGATTCCTTTCTGTACACGGCCAAACACCTTATGCCAAATATGACAGGTCTTGGAGACTGGGGAGCAAACGCGTGGAATGGTTGTCTAAGAATCACCAGTTCTAGTGTATTGGTCGGCTCTCGCCATCGCCGGATCGTCCTGGCTGTCGGTACTGGAGGCGAGACGAAGGATCACACGTGGTCTCACTCAAGGGTCCTGAGCTGATATCGAGCATCAAGGGGTCTCTCATATGACGATCCTTGCCTGAAAATGTCCTTTGCGCTACGGGGGTCGCGACCAGATCAACATGTCTTCGAGACAAATCACAAGGCTGGGGCTGGACCAAAGGTACCATGCATTCGACATTAGCACTGTCAAAGACAGATAGCTCCTCCAGAATTCAGGACTACCTCATCGGGCTTACCTTCCTCGGATCTTCCAAAAGGACACATGGACAAGAGGTCTGTGTTGCCAAGCTATCCTCTATGCTACCAGTGAATCGATCGTTCAGCACATGACTTGACGAACGACTACAGGCATCTTATTCCGAATCAGGCGATGCAGCTTCGTATAACGAACGCCTCACGAACCATAAGAAGAGACCGACAGGTATGGCTTACAGAGGAAACTCCTATGGTATGCTAACATTTGACACCAGTTCGGCCATATATTGAAGGTTCATAACCTATGCACAAACTGTCAGTGCGGTCCGCCATTACACGCGCTGAAGACCAGCCCAACCAGTTTCTTGCTCCACCAAAGGACTGTCCAAAGGGATGGCAGATATGGAAAGTTAGAGACTATTCATACTTTGGTAAGACAAAGGTACAAGAATGGTAAGCAAAAAAAGCCACCAAAACCCTTAAACAGTTCCTACACAATGAATTGAATGGCTTGCGGCGAAAAAGATGCTTTAGGTGATTAAGCATGGAGAGTGTAAGCGACCGAGGCATCCGCAACGTTTCTGATATTGAGCATCGAGAGACAAGTACAGTCGAGGGACCACAATAGGTCACCACAAAGAGTCGAGGTGTCCTCAACGGTATCCGGCAAGGGCATGACTTCGGCGGCAGGCTCCGGTAGCCGCTCTAGACACAGAGGTCCTAGTACAGGAATAAGCGGAGGAAATTTGGCCTCATACAGATGCTGCTGCGAGGTGCAAACGGTTCTCAATAATAATGATGCAAAAGTTACCTAGGCTCCGTAAGATGCCGACGGCGAGTCGCCAGGCTCGCCTCGGGCCGTTTCCCCAAAAATGCCAAGCTTTTTTCCACACTCTCTCCACGTGAGGAGAATCGACTTTTCCAGAGCTCACCTCGTGGCTCTGCCTTGGCCTGATTCTACTTGCCTTCAGCCCGCATATCTGTTCGCCCATCACTTTAGAGATCATCCATCCCTTCACAGTTATGACTCGCCTGAACATGAGTCTGCGTCGCACGGCGAGCAGCGGCTAATTATCCTGACCGTTGTTTTGCTGTGCTTTGAGAGAATAAGCAACATCGCCACACAGGAGCGTTAACAAGCCATCAACCGTAAGGGTCTAAAAAACATACGCCCAAGCATGGCCCTCAAGACGCCTCACCTTGTTCCCAAGACAGACGCATATTCTTATCTCTATCCTTGAGAAGTCAATGGCTCGCTGGGGATGTGTGTTCTTTATAACACTCTTGACACAATGCATTTTGTTGCAGAGTCGTTGATTGTGTTTTCTGTCCTGCCGGGCGTTGACCACGATTTCAGAAAGACAGGGCAGAATTCAGAGTTTGCCCTCCCGAGCTGCAGATCTCCCGTGACTGGCCACGACATCTCGCATCCTTTGCCCTCACGTTCACGACGTTATAATAGTAGGCGAGCCGTTGAATCACATCCGGCACTGCGGGTTGTAAGCCACTAGTTCTTACCGTTGGCACTAACTGCTATACACACACGTGAGATTGTCCGCGGCATCAGAAGACGTCAGTCATGCCGCCCATGGCCATCGGCAGTACTTGCGTACAGGAGCTATACCATACGCTCACCAGCAACCGCCAGTTACAATGGACCACCGTTGTGTGCGCTGATATGATCCCGGCTCGGGACATGTACACATGCATGCACTCCCACGATCGACAGGTTCTGACTCAATTCCCACTCTGTTGTAAATCATATCCTGGCCTGGTCATGGAAACACAGGATCGTCTCGATCTGGAGCACTATATTGATTTACTTGTCTCTGAAGAGAAGCACCGCCAGAGTGGTTCGGTAAAAGGCCTGGAAAGGTCCTTGCTTTCAAGCCTCCACCAAGACGTCTGAGTCGCTACGCCGTTGGAATTGACAGACAGACTCGCGTGCTATGGTCAACGGCGACATGCCTCGAAGTCATGGCCATCGAGTCTCGGTGACACAAACCACACCATTCCTGTCAACTGTAAGCGGACCGAGGGGCGGGTACCTCTTTCTTCACAACGGTTTCAGTATCTGGAGCGCGGACAGCATCCTACAAGGAACTCTATGGGGGTTTCTCTACAAGACCGCTGAAACTTGACTATCGATCTTTCTTTTCGCTAGATTCCATCTATCGCCAAACCCTTCCCGAGAAGCGTGGCGGGGCCTATCCGTTGACCTATATCGAAAATTCATTCTCGCTGGGACACCTGGTATAAGTATCTCGAGAGATCTTCGTTGTCCCACTTCTCCATCATCATCTCATTTCTTGTGCACCGGGCAACGAAGATCCTGGCGGTTTTCGATTATCTCATATCCTTGGCTCTCGACTAATATCCTTCTTCACTCGTTATAATACCTAATCATAATCATCTAATACAACCTTAATCACCTTCGGCACAACACCTATCAGCCATGTCACGCAACAACAGCTTCTCGACCATGCAGCGCAACGACAGCTTCGATCTCACCCTGGCTCACCATGACCATGTGGTCTGCGTCGTCGGAGTTGGCTATGTCGGCGAGCACCTTCTCAGATCATTTGGTACTTGCTACCAATCAATTGGCTTCGACATCTCAGTCCAGCGCCTCGCGCAACTGCAGCCTATTTTTGGTCACATGCCCAATGTTACTCTTACCAACGATGAGTCCTTCTTGGACAGAGCTACCGCCTATCTCATCTCGGTCCCTACTCTTCTCAAGGCTGATAACACTGTCGACCTGAGCCATCTCATCAGTGCATTGGCCATGGTTCTGAAGCACGTTCAGCCTGGCAACACCATTGTCATTGAGAGCAGTGTCCAAGTTGGCACCACCCGCCAAATTCTTGGCCCGTACCAAAACATCCTCCACTGTGGCATGTCTCCAGAGCGTGTTGACCCTGGTCGCACCTTCCCCACTGCCCAGCAGATCCCCAAGATCATCTCCGCACTCACTCCTGCATCCAACTCTGTCATTCACAAGCTGTACGCTCGCGTCTTCGACCAAGTAGTACCCGTCAGCAAGCCCGAGGTTGCCGAAATGACCAAGCTGTTCGAGAACTGTTACCGCATGGTCAACATTGCCTATGTCAATGAGATGGCCGATGCAGCCCGTGCTCACGGTATTGACCCCAACGAGATGATTGACGCCGCCGCAACAAAACCCTATGGCTACCAGGCTTTCCGCCCCGGTCTCGGTGTTGGTGGTCACTGCATCCCTGTCAACCCCTTCTACCTCTTCTCCAACAACCCCAACCTCCCCGTCCTCAAGCGTGCCACAAAGCTCATGCGCAACCGCCCTGCTGCTCTTGCCAAGAAGCTTCACCGTCGCTGCGCTGCTCGTGCTGCCTGCCCTACCGGTCCTCGCATCCTTGTCGTCGGTATTGGCTTCAAGCCTGGCCAGAGTGTCCTCAGCTACTCTCCCGGCCTTGCTTTCGCAACCGAGCTTCAGCGTCTTGGCTGCTCACGCCTCGTCTTCCACGACCCTCTTGTCGAGCAATCACAAGTACCATGGCTCGAGAAGCTTGACCACGCTGGCTTCCACCCTGGCCGCTTGGATCTCGAGTTCGATGCCGTCGCCGTCTGCACAAGACAACATGGTGTTGACTTCACTGTCCTCGACAAGCTGCGCCACTGCAGAGTCAAGACCTTCGACACCGCATAGATTGCATCTTCCACTCTGCATCTTTCGCTTCCTGCATCACTTCGCTTCATCCTGCATGTTCCATTCCACGGCTCGCGTACCGTCTATCTCGGTCTTTTTCACGAGTTCAGGCCTTATACGCTAATTATTTCTTGTCTTTCTTCTCATCATCTCTGTTGGGCATTTTTAGCGATCGGTTGTGTTTTCATATTCATTGGCTATTGTCATCCATCTTTGTTAGATACTAGATTTAGATCCTTACACCCTATACCCAAAAGTCAATCATATCTTTACAAAGCAAAAACGAGCCTATTCCTTCCATTTCCATCCTTCTTCCTTTCAATATGTCTCTTGTCTTCTCGAACATTTCTGGAAAATCTGGAAAAAGGACGATCATTCAACCAATAATTTTATTTGTCGCGCGAAATGCAGTTCCGATGCCTTCTGCCAAAACATTTAGAGCCCCGCATGCTCTGTGAATCGACCATCCGACGTTGGAATAGATATTTGAATAAAGTTCCTTGGTTACACACAAAACCCTAAAAGCATATCTCTACCAAAAGGTTACAAAATTAGCCGTGCGCGACAGCTAAACTTTCAACACCCAATCTTCTTTTCCAAATACGAACACACTTTAACTCTGACCTTGATTTGTTAGTTGGTCTCCCCCCTCCTTTTTCCAACATGACTTTTACACTTTTGCACTGTTGAGCACGCAACTCTACCCACCCGTTGTCAGATACGAGAAGTTCATAATTTGGTAACCTTGCCCCGTTGCTCGATGCTTGGTAGGTGTGCTCAGAAGCTTGCGGGAGTGGTTTTCGGTCTAACCTGAAGTTCTGCATTAGGAAATTGTATTTGGCTGACTGTTGATATCTGGTGGTGCGGTATAGGAGTTGAGTTCTGAGCTATGGAAGTGTGTCGTCAAATCATAGGGCCTCAACCCTAGGGTTGACATAACCCTCTGTCCTATCTACCGACGAGTGAAGTTGACATCTCCGCAATCGCAGGTCGTATGGTTGGATGGTCACACGGGCTGATGAATGTGCCGACAGAAGTGCCTTTGCATCTTGTGACGCTCTCGTCAGATGGTATACACGTGGAAGAGCCTCCGCGGATGTCGTCGGCAGAGTCCAGAAATTCATGCATCTACGTTGCGATGGCTTCAGCAATCTCGCAAAGAGCTGCAGGTACCGTCTAAACTTCCAGAGAAAGGCCGCATCGCGAGTGAGTGGCATCGTCTATACCTCCCTCGACCATCAGCCACAGAGATTTCTCTCATGCAAAGACGTTTCTTCTGGTTTTTGGGATAGTGATTCCGCACGTATCGTATAGATGCGTGCCACTGATCCCCCAAGATGGCAGGTGTCCGGCTACGCTTTCTGTTGTCTGACATCCACTGCGATATAAGGCGACGCGAAGGATCCTTCAAATACGAGTTGTTCTCCTTCTGGAAACGGGAGATCAGCGATATCGACCTTCGAGAAGTGGAGTCGGTTGATTCATCGATGCCTATTGTTTCCTTCTCGCTTCTTGTTCTCCTCCATCGAGACACGTCTCGAGTTTCTTTGGCAGCGTGGCCGAATGCGTACAACCGACGAGGACGTCCCAAATAGGCTAGATACTGGATGATGGGAACGGGTACAAATTTGACAGCAGGTGGTGAATGGCTGGAAACAGGTATCAGTGGCAGTGGTTTGGCTTGAGGTTGGCTTGAAGATGGTTTGCAGGCGCCTTGAGGACGGCTTATTGGTGAGCTTCAAGCAGCTTCCAGTAGACTTCCGTCGTATTCGGTTGACAGCTTGAGCCGCAAAGTGTCGCTTGACTGAATGCATCTCTGAAAACATACGAGATCCCCGGGTCAGTCCGGGGGAGTCACGGTTCGAGGTCCCACCGGCGTTGTGCTGTCAAAGACGAGCATCGAGAATTTCTGCAGCTCGACAGAAATTTCAGGTAGGTAGAATGAGTGTTGAGAGTCTCGGGTTGACCCTTGGTTGATGGCTTTCGATGAACCAGCCTCCGACGACGAGATGACGTTGAGAGGTGACGTTTGAAAGGGTGACTGACACAACTCTAGTGCATGGAAATCGAATATGGAGTCTGATGTATCAATGAGACAAGAGGTTAAAGCTTGTGGTTGCGATGAAGAATATACCGAAAACCCAAAGGCAGAGGCATTTTCAAGCAGCACAGAAGGAACTTACATCAATACGGCAGGAGCAAACGTACAAGTCACGAGATTCCAACAACGCGTGTCAGAGTATTAAAAGATGTAGAAGGTGATACTGACAGGATATGGAGTCAGAAATGGTGCCTTCCTCCCACTTCACTACCCCGTCGATTGCGATGCTGTTGCACTTCGGTTTCTGCTCGAGACACCGCAGCGTGCGAGAAACGCAACAACATCGTCGATGCCTTTTGGTTCGTTGAACCAGTGACCACCTTCCTCATACTCTCGCCATGTCACCTCCAACCCGATATGCTGTAGAGCCTCCCGCATTTGTTCTCCATTCTCCACGGAGATGACCTCGTCATCTTTGTTGTGTGCCAGGAAGATTGGTGTCTTGATGGTTGTCGTCTGGTGCTGGATCTCGTCATGGAAAGGCAACCAGGTGCAAAATCCCATGTATCCACCAACCTGCAGCTCACTACGAAGCAAAGTGTGAATGCCGACTGCCGACCCTTGACTGATGCCTCCCAGGAAGATGTGATCAAGAGAAACTGCTTTCGACTCCTGTTTGACTAGATCCGTCATTCTAGCCACTGCCGTCTCGATGCCTGCTCTGCTCATCTCTTCTTTGTCATGCGGATGTTCCGTACTCCACATATCGAACCACTGTGACATCTCCGTGTCGAAGCGCTTTGATCTGAGCATACTGGAGTTTGGAAAGACCCATCTAAAGCCGGGATAGATTTCTGGTAGTGTGCGTGCGTCCGACGCTTGGCTTTCAAACAACTCTCCTGCAAATTCGGAAGCGACACTGTCGCGGCCGTGAAGGATTATGATGGTGTGCGTGTGTGCCTCGGTTGGCTGAATCACAAAGTTGTCGATGTTCTCCATGATTCTGGGAATTGGTTGGTATAGATGCTCTTGTATGACTTTTGCTGGCTGCTGGCAGTAGAGGTATTGTTGCTGAAAATGCATGCGAGAGGTGGTGTTATCTCATGTTCGAGATTAGGAAGTGATCGGTCGCGAAAGCAACTGAAAAGTGAAGGAGTTCCTGTTATTTCGCTGACTCACTTGGTGCGGAAAGTAGTAGCGCTGGTACCTTGCGTCGATTTGAGTTGAATAACGAGCATTGCACTCAGATGTCCTTGATGCCTCGGATCAGAGATGCACAGTTGTTCTTGAAGTCGATGCTAGGTCCAAAGAGAGTGCTTTAGGGGGTTGGTCTCTGTGGACGACGCGGTCGCACTCAAAAGTATCATGCATTCAGATATATATCTCAGTGTGCATCGCTACGGCATCAGAGTTGATGGTGTGACAGAATTCAGCACACCGGGAGGGTCAGTCTGATTACCAGAGTCTGGAAAGCTATGGCAATAATGTCGTCCTTCAGATCCGCAGACATGCGGTAGAAATTCGACGGTGCGTCGCTAGATGGCCAGATTCTCGCGAACCACGCATGCAGGATCCGAGTCGCGAGGCTTCAGACTCAATGATGGCGCAGCTTCGATACTCACAAGCAAAACATCTGGACTCGAGATGACTCGACCAAAACTGCGCCAATTCGACCAGAGGTCAGTGAGCGTACGCATATACCCACACACCAGCTCTCGTGACGCTGAAGCCTCGCACTAGGGGGGACCAAAAAGAAAAACTTGGACTCGACATTTCTCGACGAAAAGTCGTCCGAATTGGCTGGAAATAAGCGCGTTTCGAAGCGCAGAGCACAAAAGAGGATGTCGCAGCCAGGAATCGAACCAGGGTCTAGCGCTTGGAAGGCGCTAATGCTAACCATTACACCACTGCGACATGATTCTAAGATATGATTAGATCGATGACGTAGCTCAAAAAACTTCAAAATATGTACCACAGTCGTTTTGAGCAGGCCACGCATGGCAATTCTCAAAGCTCAAGTCGATCGAAGACTGCTCTCAACAGATACGAGCTCAACCATCCAGTCTCTTGAATCACGACAGAACTACCTGTCTACGACAACTAAAAGCAAAGTATCCAAGAGCCCGGCCATCGAAACTCTCTCAAATCTAACAAATCTCAAATAAGACCTTTCTATCAAGTACCCTCCAACACGCAGAACTGAGCACCACGAAGTTCTCCGAAGAAACACGGTTCCCACTCACTTCTTTGCATTCCTCACGGTGCCCACACCGCACTGTAAAGCTCATAACCAACCCTCTTCTGGCCTTGATGCTCTCAAAGTACCATATCCTTGTATTGCCTTCGAGCATCCGGGTAGATATGGTGATTGCTTGACTCCATGCAGCAACACTCCGATACCATCGAGGCTGAAGATGCGGAATCTTGACGTCGATCACTGCTGTGATGTGGCAGAATCGGTAGATGTCTCGTGTAATCTGGATTGTCGTGCCGAAGAGAGCGAACAAACGATACTGAGGTAAGGCAGGAGAAGTTTGGGTAATCTTGTGCTCTTCTTCTGAGATTCCAACGCTGTATACCAAAATCCGAAGTTCTGACTTTGTGGACTTGAAGGGGCGGGTCAGGATCGAAATATGCAGAACACGACTCTCAATGGACATATACATGTTCCCCATCAACTTTGTGCATAGCGACAGTATTTATGCCAACAAAACATACCTTCGGAGTATCACCATGGCAGTACCCCCGACCCGTCTCAAGTTAACAAAACTCAAACAACAACTTCTCTTTCTCCATATCGCAAGCCCACAGTATTTCTTCCACATCCGTATCGCAACCCCTGCATTTGCCAAAACCAGCACAGTTCTTAAACTCCAAACATCTGAACCTCAACTTCAACCGTAATCCTTTGCTTTCTTCAGCTCTCTCAAATTTTATGACTCTTGTGTTTGCAAGTCTTATGCCAGAAACAGCGGTTATACCACCGCGGTGGTATGCCGGACTAAGCAAGTACCACGTAGTCTGCTTTGGGACGGTAACATCGATTACTGCGGTTATAGGGCAGAACTGATAGATCTCCCGTGTAATTTGGAGGTTCGTAGAGAAGAGTGGAGTGAGGCGGTGCTTGGTGATGTTGTGCTCTTGGTCTGAAATTGCGTGGTGATAGATCAATATTCTGAGTTCCAAAGGGAGCTTGAGGAACGGGAATGGTTTTTCCTCGGGTTGTCCATCTTGGGTGTCAGTTTGGGGGGTTGTCTTTCTGGACACGAGTGGCTGCAACCAAGTAGTTATCGTCATATTGGGTTGGTAGAGTAGATTCCAAGGTGTCATATCGATGGTGAGTAATGGTGTGGATAGATCGAAGGAGCAGAGAAAATGCAAGACTTTAGGCTGTCAAGAAACCACACGAGGCAGTCACGAGTTTTCATATACACGTGGTGGCCAGCTATCAGAATGCATCTACGTGTTCTCTTTGGACAATCTCCTCGACTTCAAGATCATTGTGCCTTTGCACAGCTTGCTGTCAAAGCCTACGAGTGAGAAAAAGACTCGAACATCCAGTGCGATCTCTTTCCTTCTGCGTCTAGTATATCAACTCATACCACGCACCTTGTCCATCAATATTTTACTTCTGATATGCATCCAAGTGCCTCGCCACATTGTCCAATCCCCTACAATCAACAACTGAGCCTCAACTTCAGAAGCAACCCCTTTCTTCCTTTTACCATTCCAAAGGACTTTGTTCTCTCGCTAGCGCTTCACATTACACATCGTGACACTTGAGAAAACCAAGGACGATCATTCTCTGGCCCGCTGGTTCGCTGAATTCGATGGCGGCAGGGATGCGACAGAGTTGGTAGATCTCGCGGGTGATTTGAAGACTGACGCAGAGAATGGACGGAGAGATTATAGTTATCGAGGAAGTGCCGATTGAGCGGGCGATGGTATAGCAACCGTGATCGAGGATGTGGTTGTAGACCATTATGCGCAGCTCCGTTGGTAGTTTGAGCAACGGGAAAAAGTCATGCGCTTGTGGCAGCGTCATCGATGGTTGCGGCACGAGGCGAGGGGGAGGAGCATGGTGGCCTAGGGCTAGTGTTGTTGCCCATGATGAGAACGTGGATCTCAGTTGATAATTGGAAAGTATGCGGGTGAGAGTATGTCCACGTAAAAAAGAAGGTGAGAAGACGGCAAGGACGATGAAACTGCAGAGTCAGACGCGCAGTTGACAAAAGTATGAATTCAAGATGTGTGCAAAGATCGTGACAGGTTTGAGCACGACTGACCAAGAAGCCGCGATTAGTTTCAAGCCGCGCCTTCTTGGATGTGAGTGAGGGAAGTGCACAAAGAAGACACAGCAAAGGTGTACAGAAACGCGAGTTGGTTTGAGTATGAGACGTCTCTCCTCATGGAAGCCAGGTGACACCAAGAAACGCCTTCTCTCGGTGGATTGAAGTCAACTTCGTGCATTGCGATGGGGCTACTGTAAAGAGTCGGCTTCGAGGAGATGCCATCAGATGTCTTGGGGACCCCGTCTTTGCGTCCCATTCAGCAGAACTCCACCAGAAGTTTCTTTCCCGTCTTCTTCTCGTGCCGCATGATATGCTCGACGTAAAAGGTACAATACCAACATCTGGGGTATCCACGGAACCCACCCAATGTGCTATAATGAAAACATAGTGAGCACTGCGTCTGAAATTTTGCCGTCAATCCTTTCCTCCCGTGAAACCAGTTGAACGCCTTTGCTCTGAAATCCGCCCTTGACAGGCGAAAGCACATGGCCATCCAATGACAATATTGCGTGGGTGTGACCAGACCTGGGTATTTGAGGTAGAGTCGTCGTGGTATGTACTTCGAATCGGTGAGGTCCGGAATGATGAGCTCATATATTGCAACGATAGGACAGACTTGGTAGATCTCGCGTGTAATCTGGAGGTTGGTGCGCATGAGGGACGGAAGATGTCGATGACCGATGTCGTACTCTTGATCGGCGATCACATGCTGGTAGATGAGAATGCGTAGTTCCAGGGGCAATCTCAAGAAGCGGAAGATCTGTCGCTCGTCAAGAGGTTTTCTATGGCGACGGCGAGGGCTGGGGAGAGCGTTGATCCAGTGCAGTTTCATCAATGCGGTCGTGAATGCGACGTTGTGAGAGGAAAGCTGTAGCTGTACGAAGTGAGCTGGGTGTTGGCAGATCTATGATTCTCTGTTATGATGCTGTCAAGAAACTGTGTTGCAAAGAGCCACGAGTGAAGGCAACTCAAGAACCGGAGAAAAATTGAGCATGATTCGTCAAGAAGCTATGGTGTCAATTTCTAAAATACAATATGGAAGTAAGGCTACAACAAACTTCCCCATAAGCATTAGAGCACAAAAAGTGCATGAAGAAAGTCATGATGAAAGAAAGGTTTTACTCGACAATCTCGAGATCACCATCGCGGTGCTTGGCGAAAATGTCCTTCCACTCGTCCCAAATGCGCTTGAGCTCATCGACATATTGCGCATGGATCTCATCCACATACTTGGAGTCAGGACGCTCCTGTTTGCGCACCATGATAGGTCGGCCAGCGACGATGTTGAGCGGACGTCGGTAAGGCATCATACCAACATCGTAGTTGAAAACGCCGCGAGCGTGGAAAAGCGGAACTGTGAAACCTAGAGCCTTCTTGACCAACAGCTGGAACTTGTGGATGGTGGGATGTGCTTGAGGATCGAACTGCTCGTAGAGTTCATTCTCGCCAAACGCTAGTACGGGAACGAGATCAGCACCAGTGCGAATGGCGAGCTTGACGAAACCCTTGCGACGAGCGAGCACAAGACGAAGGCTGTTGGGCTGAGCATCCAGCGATTCGCGAGCACCGCCAACAACGATGGTGATAGCGCGACCCATACCTTCTCCGTTGGGGCCACCCTTAGAGAGAATGTTCTCGCAACTCTCGCGAGAAACCGAGGCCAGGCCCAGGCGCAGAGCGTAGTCGCGATACAGGGGGATGCGGAAGTTCGAGTCCAAGGTTAAGAGAGTGTTGGTGATGCCGGGGAACAGCTGAGAAAAGCCGAGGGCTTCGGTCGCGAAGGCGACAAAGGCACCGTGGCTGATAATACCGTGTGGATGATAGCCAAAGACGTACTTGCGGGTTGCAGGCAGTTCTTGCGAACGGTGAAGGCGAGCAGGGAAGTATGAAGCGAAGAGAGACCAGACTGGAAGACGACGCAACCATTCCGAGCGGTACTTGAGCGAGCCCGAGGTGCCGGCCTTGGAGAACAGGACGTAGAGAAGGTAAGGAAGCAACAAGGGCCACAGCACCGGAATGGCGCAGAGGACGAAAAAGGCGGCAAGGAAAAGGGCGATGCTCAAGGTGTGAACCAGGACCATTCCTGTCTGCAATCTACGCTGGAGAGGAACGTTGAGGGGTGCCCATCTTATGCTGAGACATGTGTTAGCAATGTCAGACTGTTGAGGGTGTGTGGGAGGACATACGCCGAAGTTTCCCAGCCTGCTCCAGCTCTTCTTCCACTGACGAGCTCGCCTTTTGAGTCCCTGACCTGCTGTTCTTTTTGCTTGGGCGCTTCCTTCTCATCTGTTCTCAATTCCTCTTCGTATGAATCATCAGGCTTGACACTAGTCAATTGCTTGCCGTCGGGACTCTCGAACTTTTCGTATACGAGCTTCTGTTGCTGACCGTCTGTGCCTTCCGAGACGGTCTTCTTTGGGCTCATTGACTTGGAAGATGTGCGCTTGTGAGGACGGTGCATTTGAGCTGGGCTCTTGGGCGAGTCGTTGCGCCCTTCTCCAGTAAACTCCTGGCTGTCGCCATTGACTTCACCTGCATGGAGATCAATAACAGGGTGCGCATTGGTGTTGACTCCTTCCTCTGCCATATCTGCCCAGGATTTCTCCTGCTTTTGCTCTTTTTGGGACCGTGTACGGCGAGGCTGAATTGGTGTGGATGGTAGAGATGGCTGTCTCTCTTCTTCGTCTAGCATCTCTTGAAGTGGTCGGGGCTCAATGCTGCCTTTTCTCGAGAGCTTCCTCGTCGGGGGTGTTTCCTTGATCGACTCCTCGTTGAATGAATCTCCGCCATTTTGTTCATGCTCTCCTAGAGCTTCGTGAGCGGCGTCAGCGAAAGACTTGGGAGGAAGGTGAGATTCCTGTCGCTCTTGCGGATCGGCGGGCTCCGGGTTCAAAGACATTTTGAAAGTATAGCTGGATGAAAATGAGGAACCAAATCCATTGAGCTTCCCAGCATCCAGGAGAAGATTGAGCTCACCCACACACTTCGAGCGTCATCGCCAGTGACGTACCCCAAATCCTCCCCAGCCTTATGCCGCACAGACTGCCTGCCTTGGATCTCCCGGTCGATCCCGACCTCCTCTCCATCTCATCCTGTGACCCTGTCCGATGTCTGTCAATTTTCTCTCATAGCAGTGGTGATACTCTCTCTATGGATTGATATAGTTATTTGAACTGCCTGAATCCTCTCGAGATCTCCTGCGGGCTATGTAGCCTCAAGAGCAAACCTTAAGACCACTTCATGGGAAATTGACAAGATGTTTGTTTTGTCTACTCAGTTGCAGTAGGATTGCTTCTCACTCCACGGGCATTTGGCCCTTCACGCATGCATTGTTTCCGGATCTCGGATGAAGCCACGTGGCACTCAAATGTTTTGTGCACACTTTGAGTCGTCTCGATCGTCTGTCGTATAATTCGAAGCTCTCCAGACTGGCTGCGATGTCGTCTTCGCCATGCTTACCGCCTGTAATACATTGGTGTAAGAATATAATGGATCAAACACAACCACATTTCATCCAATAAGTCCTAGTGGTGTAGTGGTAACATATTAGCCTTCCATCTGTCGATTGCGAGCTGGGGCCGGGGGTTCGATTCCCTCCTAGGACAGCATCCTTTTGCTCTCTGCGTGTCGAATGCGCTTATTTTCAGCCAATTCGGAGCACTTTTCGTCGAGTAATCTCGAGTCCAAGTTTGAACTTTTTGGACCCCCCCCCCTCCCTTGGTGCGAGGCTTCACCGGAGGCTTCTTCATTAGGACTCGGATGTGGACATGCGCGTATGCCCACTAGCTAGCTCACACGCCTAAGGCAGAGCAGAATATGCGAAAACTTCGTCACTACTACGCTTCTCCGATGGCATCAACCTAGTCGTCGTTGTTCTGTCTCAACGCTATCTGATCCAGCTCAGCCTCAAGTAGCAGGGAGGGCGTTAATACACCTACAAATAAGACACCTAAGGTAACTCGTGGGACAATGTACTTCACTCAATGGATAACAGTAGCCCTAAGGGACTCTTCATTGAATGTCAAATTCGCACGGAAACTATCTAGACATGCTACAAGTACTCGTAAAATGGATGAGAAGCACGCAAGTGATTTATGTTCGATGGCTGTGGCAATCAATTGGTGTAGAACAATATGTGCCCTCTCACTGAAGAGGTTTCAAGCAAGACACTCATCTTGCTAGAAGAGTGACGTGGTTTTCTGATTGCGGATGACACATCCATTTCTCTATATGCAAAGACTCTCATGAATAGTCCCACAACCCCTCACAGCAGCATAATTCCCTCTCCATCAATTCTCAAAAGATGTACTCTGAAACTTAGTCCGCCAGTGCGATACTCAAATACAGGCGGGTCTGTAATAGCCAGAGCTTTTCGAGCCCTCATTCTCATCCAACCCACACTTTCACACTAGGACCAACAGGACGACGAGCGTCAGGGATCGCAAAGTGACGGAAGACAGGAAAGACGAAGGGAAGAGGAAGAACGAAATTATTGATCTTGCGCGGTTGTCTCGTCGGATACCAACAATGGAGATTGTGTTGGTTGACGCCTGATAGTGTATCTGCCTCACGCTTTGTGGGATTGTGTAGGGGTACGGGAGAATGTGTTCAAGAGAGAGAGAAACAGAAATGGAGAAAGGTTTATCGCAACTTTCGTGGATATAAGTAAGGTGATTGTTCTCTCACATATGAGGGACAAAACAAGAATGTTCGCACAAGAACGTCGCGACATAATGGTAGTAGTAGTAGATTCCACAAATTGGATGCAAAGTCATTGTTTGGCTTTTTTTCTCTTTTGTTCTTAATGCTTCACACCATTCACTGGCTGTTGGTGCTGTCGGGCCTTGCCATTCCCACCATTGGCTAGGTCGCCTGTTGGCGGTGGTGGAGGGGGTGGCGGCACCGGGCCGTATGTGCGAGGTCGTTGATCCACGGCTTCGTCCTCGGTGTCGTCGTCGTATTCAGCCTCGACGCTGCCCTCCTCATCCTCGTCATACTCATCGTATTCGGAATCTGTCTCGGCAAGGTCGTCTTCTTCGTCTTCCTCGTCGGGGTGGTGTGCTGGATTCGGTGCTCCAGGGGCGGCGTTGACCATGTCGGCGCGTCCGTAACCATTAGTCTGCATGGCGCGACACAGCTTCTTAAGCTTCTCGTTCTCCTTATGTAGACGATCGATGGTTGACTGTGATTGCGAGCGTTCCTCGGCCATCTGGAAGATGTTCTTGTTGGTGGCCTCTTGCTTGCGCGTCAATTGCATGTTCTCCTTTTCCAATCGCTTGGACTTCTTGCTCATTTCTTCCATCTCTTTACGGAACGTCAGGAACAGGTCGTTGCTGTTGTTGAGGGTGTCTTCGACCTGCTAATGCGGTCAGTGAGTGAGATGGCACTGCCTAAGTTGGAAAGTGGGGAGGAAATTGTTCGAATGGGCGAAAGCGGTTGTACTCTTGGTAGCAGAGACGGACGGGGGCTCTCTTTCAGAGATGGACGGGGACTTTTTGAATAAAGACATGGACGGGGGCAGCATGTTTGGAAGAAAGTCTCACCTGCTTAAACTTCTCCACATAAATATTCAGCTGACTGCGCAGTTCATTCTCTGTTTGGGAAAAGGTAGATACCTGACGGGTCAACTGATGCGACTTGCTCAATTCTGCATCCTGTTGTTTGCGTAGCTGCTCTTGTCGGGCGAGATGGTACTGGATTTCGAGATCCTTTGATCGGAGAAGCGAGTGGAACTGGATTTCGCGCATTTCGTACTGTTCGACGAAGGATTTGAACTTTTCTCGGAAGCTGTGACTTGTGTGAGTTGGAGTTGAGAAGCGCAGTGCAACAAACATACAGCTTGTCTTCTTCGAGCTCGCCGGTTGGTCGATCTGGAAGCTTGCGGTCGGTTATGACTTGCTCAACATCGCCTACCATCCGTTCGAGACGGCGGTGCAGCTCTTCGTTCTTGTCTGCCGCGCTTTCCTTCATTTCGCGGAGATCCTCCTGCATCCGCAATCAATAACCGTATCACTCTGACAAGATCCAGCAAAAGCGCACCTTGAGTTTCTTGTTTTCCTTGGTCAGTTCACGACTGAGCTTCTCCAGCTTCTCCTTCATCGAATTGGCTTTCGTAAGCTCCGACCTTTGCGTGTCTTTGTCTTTCTGCAATTGATCGCCTCGCTTCTTCGCTTTGATGTGCTCTCGTTCGGTCCGTTTCATCTCTGCTAGAAGTTCCGAATACTTTCGTTGCACGGTTTCCATCTTGCTTATCGGACCATCCATGGACTGAAGGAGATTTTGGAGATCGCGGTTGGCCTTCTTTACTTCCCGGTCTGTCATTGTCAGTATAGGCCCATGCGATAGCCAGCAAAGGTCGATGACACACCAATTTCCGCATCTTCTTCAGCCCTTCCAGTGGCATCTTGTTCTAGCTGGGCAATCTTTGCCTGGAGCTGTTTGTGTGCGTCATTCGTATCGGCGGCACCTTTCTTTGCTTTGGACTTCTTTCCGGCAGGACCGTTGTTGGGCGGCGGAGGTGGGGCGGCAGGCAATGGAGCATCGTCGCGGTGTTCGTGGACAGAGGCGGGCGAAGCGCGTGAGCTGTGGGTTTGGTGTTGTGCGGCGACTTGAGCCATTGTTTAAATGTCGGAAGAATAGTCTATGGGTGTACTAAGAGAGGTGATTGCCCTTGCATCGGGGGCAGTGAGGCGCAAGGAGCGGGTTGAGATTGGCGCACTGAGACAGGCGGGCACAGCGAAAATCCGGGTATGCCTGTCTCTGTGGCGCAAACAGGGATCGGAGAGGTAGTTTCGGAAGGCGACCAACAAGTCGGCGTAGCGATGAAGTAGTAGATAGCGATGTCGTATGTATATCTGGGAGAGCAAGAGGGGTGTCGGACAGGGACTGCTGCAAATCCTGGTCGAAAGAGCAGACAAGGTGGAGGGTCGTCGTTCTAGCGATAAGGCTGGGCGAAAAGAGATATCCAAGATGCAATGGGTCTTTCGTAAACACTCGTCGACGGTCGTATGTCGTGTGCCGGACAGGGCTCGACTCGACTCTGGATGTGCAAAGAGGTGTCGAAACGGAAGAAACAGCCGTGTCTGATCTCCTTCCTGATTGGCCACTCGATGACTGTGAATTGCTCCCCGCCGTCCGTCATCAAAGTCCGTGCCTCTTCGCGACTGCCCTGAGAGCATTGTGAATTCGCCTTCCTTCCCGGAAACACAACTGAAGCCTACCAGATCAAGGGCCTTGATCTACTCGGAAATGCTACGCGGAGTCAACAGGCTAGCGACCAGGCCGAATCGCCTTTCACACACCAACCTACCGGCTTTGCGACGAAGTTATGCTTCCGTAACCGACTTGTCAAACTATCCCAGGTCTGGAGATCAATTACATGGATTTACCTTGAAGCGTGCCAAACACGTTCCCGAACTCGAGCTCACTGCCCTTCAATTCACACACGAGCGTACTGGTGCCGACTATCTCCACATCGCACGAGATGACCAGAACAATGTCTTCTCCATTGGCTTCAAAACAAATCCTCCGGATGCGACTGGAGTACCGCATATCCTCGAACACACCACTCTTTGTGGAAGTCAAAAGTTCCCAGTCCGCGATCCGTTCTTCAAGATGCTGCCGAGATCGCTCTCCAACTTCATGAATGCCTTTACCTCTTCCGATCACACCACATACCCATTCGCTACAACCAACGCTCAGGACTTCAAGAACCTCATGGGCGTCTACCTCGATGCTACCCTACACCCTCTTCTTCAAGAGCACGACTTCACCCAGGAGGGATGGCGTCTAGGACCTGAGAACCCTCAAGCCGAGAATCCTTCTTCAGACGACATTATCTTCAAGGGTGTTGTGTACAATGAGATGAAGGGTCAGATGTCTGACTCGCAATACCTCTACTACATTCGCTTCCATGAGAACTTGTTCCCTGCAATCAACAACTCTGGTGGCGACCCTCAAAAGATGACTGATCTGACTTATGAACAACTCAAGAAGTTCCATGCCGACCACTACCATCCTAGCAACGCAAAGGTTCTGACATACGGAAACTTGCCTCTTACTGAGCATCTACAGTCTATTGGAAAGGAGCTGGACAGCTTTTCACGCATCTCCGTGGACTCGGATATCAAGGTTCCTGCCAGTCTCGACAACGGCCCTCGCTCTGTCACCGTCAAGGGCCCTCTGGATCCTCTGAGTCCTGCTGACTCTCAATACAAGACTTCTGTTACCTGGCTTATGGGCGACACATCTAATGTTCTCGAAAACTTCTCACTCTCTATCATCTCGTCGCTGCTCATGGACGGCTACGGCTCACCTCTCTATCGCAACCTTATCGAGGCCGGTCTTGGTCCTGACTTCTCACCAAACACTGGATTCGATGGTTCCGGTAAGCGTGGTGTTTTCTCCGTCGGCCTCAATGGCGTCAAGCAGGAAAATGTACCCAAGGTCAAGGAAGCTGTCTCGGAGACTCTGCGCCAAGTCAGAGAAAAGGGCTTCGATCAGTCTAAGATTGATGGCATTTTGCACCAGCTTGAACTCAGCCTTAAGCACAAGACTGCAAACTTTGGCATGTCCATCATCCAGCGTCTGAAGCCTGGTTGGTTCAACGGTGTCGACGTCTTCGACGCTTTGGCATGGCAACAGACTGTAGACACCTTCAAGGCAGAGTGTGCTAAGGGCGGCTACCTCGAAGGTCTCTTGGAGAAGTACTTGTTGAATGACAACACCTCGACATTCACTATGGAACCTTCCGCAACCTACGGTGAGGATCTTCTCGCAGAGGAAGCACAAAGACTTGCATCGAAGAAGGCCGAGGCTGAGCGACTTTTTGGTTCCAAGCAAGAGGCCTATGATCAGTTGAAGAAGAGAGAGCTGGAACTTGTTGAGCAGCAAATGCAGGAACAAGACCTGAGCTGCCTGCCATCTGTGCATGTCAAGGATATTCCGCGCAGCAAGCCAATCACCGAGACCCGCCAAGACTCTCTCGACAATGTCAAAGTGCAATGGAGAGAAGCACCGACGAATGGGTTGACTTACTTCAGGGCTCTCAGCATCTTCAAGAACCTGCCTACCGAGCTGCGCACTTTCGTCCCTCTGTTCTGTGACGCACTTATGCGTATTGGAACCAAGACTAAGTCAATGGAGGAAATCGAAGATCTTATCAAGCTCAAGACCGGTGGTGTTTCTTTCGGTTATCACGCATGTACCTCCCCTACCAACACTAGTGCTTGCGAAGAGGGTTTGAGTCTGTCTGGTTTCGCACTCGACCAAAATGTACCTGCCTTGTACGACCTGATCCGAACGATCATCCTAGAGACCGATTTCGACGGACCAAAGGCCAAAGCTTCTCTTCGCGAGCTGATCCAGAGCGCTGCTAGCGGTGGTGCCGACACCATTGCCGAGTCGGGTCACGCCTACGCCAGACGTGTTGCTGAGGCTGGCATCAGTCCCCACGGTAACTTGCTCGAGCAGACCGGTGGTATCAGCCAGATCAAGCACATGGTCAATTTGGCATCACTCTCCGAGATCGGTGACGACATCATCCAACCATTGAAGACGATCCAGCAGCTTGTCGCAGCCAATGTCTCGAACATGAGAGTCGCCATCACTTGTGGTGCCGAGTCTACCAGCATCAACGAGGCAGCTCTGCAAGGCTTCCTTAGCAGCACTTTCTCGTCGTCCGAGTCGTCGTCTCAAACTCAGTCGAGCCAGGTATTGACTCGCAACGCTAAGTCATTCTTCCCTCTTCCTTACCAGGTCTACTACTCCGGTCTTGCCCTCCCGACCGTTCCCTACACAGACGCCGCTGGTGCACCGTTGGTTGTTCTCGCACAACTGCTCACACACAAGCATCTGCATCGTGAGATTCGTGAGCGTGGTGGCGCATATGGAGGTGGTGCCTACTCCCGGGCTCTCGACGGTGTCTTCGGATTCTACTCTTACCGCGACCCCAACCCTGAGAACACAATCAAGGTTTTGGACAACGTCGGCAAGTGGGCTGTAGACAGAAAGTGGACGGACCGCGACCTTGAGGACGCTAAGCTGTCCGTCTTCCAAGCACTTGATGCTCCCAGAAGCGTGAGCGAAGAGGGCATGACCAGATTTGTGAGTGGAGTGACTCCTGATATGGAGCAAACACGCCGGCAGCAGCTTCTGGATGTCAGCAAGGAGCAGGTCCGTGACGCTGCAGAACGCTTCCTCGTGAACGGCATGTCTAGCAGCAGTATGGCTGTGCTTGGTGCACGCAAGAGCTTTGTCGACGAAGCACAAGGCTGGAAGGTGCAGGAGATTGGTCTGGGTGGTGCTGCTGAGGCAGAGGCCGAGGCTGAAGTTGGCGCAGCATCAGCTTGAAAAGTAGAATTGAAATTTGCTGCGATATACCCATTGTAAATAGACTTCTCCTCTCTGTATTGTATGTATGATCATGATGACCACCAAACTTTCAAGGCGCTGCATGGATGAAGATGATCCAAATGGGGAAATGAAATTGAGTCGCGTCAGAAGTGGAAGCTGCGACGCGTCTCCTTCTGACGCGGGCAGCCAGCCCTCACACAATCTTCTGGTCATAGACACTCAATTGCAACACATTGCATTGCGACATGGCGCCCTCAAATTCGGTAGATGCGCTGTTGCAGCCTCCATCGTAAGTGCGATGATGTAGTGTCTGGTATCAAACAGAAGATTGACTTGCTCAAAGGACCGAGGAGTACCAGACGCTCCAGCGTACACCATCATCATACAAGCCTCTTCGATCATTCCATCTTGCAAAGGGCGAACAAAAACACTACCAACAACAATATGCCGACATGTACTTTGCTCGACTGGCCGTGCTCAAGCCTGCCGTAGAGCGTGTTGCTAGTGAAGCATGGGATGGCTTCGAGGTCAGCGCCCCGAGGAAACAAGACGACAACGATACTAAGACGATACGGACAGATTGGTGGAGACGAAGTACACAAAGTCGATCGTGTGCTCGACGTTCGACAAGGCGAGTTGGTCTGGGTCGCCGGCACCGTCTACATGGAAATGCCGCTCAAGCCAAACATTCTTGACGACATCTCCAAACATGTGAGCCTCGTGGAGATCACCCACCACGAAGCATACGCTGACTTCTTTAATAGCACTGGATTGCTGCACCGCCGCCCCGACTGAAGTTCACATCTGGAGAAAGCGATCAAATCATGCTCGAAGACGAATCTGGTCGATTACGCTTGACCGGTAGCTTTCTGAGCTCATGCCTACTTGTGACAGGATGTATCGTGGCAGTTATGGGAACCGAAAACGCCAACGGCGATTTCGAAGTCATCGATCTGAAGATACCCGAGCTTGCACCACAACCCGAACGCTGGTCGCAAGGCCAAAGTGATGGCGCCACCAAGAAGAAAGACACAAAGAAAGATAAGGCCGGCAAGATTGCCATTGTCTCGACTTTGGGAGTCAGTGGTGACTCTGGCGATACTATGGCTCTGGACTTACTTGTGGAATACCTCCTCGGCGAGTCGACGTCACCAGACGAACAAGAAAAAATATCGAACATATCGCGACTTCTGATTGCTGGCAACTCGCTCTCGTCGGCGAATCCGATCCCCAGTGCAGAAGACTTGCCAGCAAAGAAGCCATCCGCTGTTAAAAAGTATGGTTACGATGCTTCCGCATACAATCCTGCTCCGACAGACCGCCTAGATTCACTGCTTGAGTCACTGTTACCTTCAATACCCATCACCTTGATTCCTGGCGAACAGGATCCTACGCATACCTCTCTACCTCAACAACCCATGCATTCAGCCCTTTTCCCAAGAAGCAGAGCTTACATGGCTGCTCCTAACTCGGAAGACACGGCTTGGTTCGATACTGTCACAAATCCTTGGGAGGGAGATGTAGATGGTTGGAGAATTTTGGCTACTGGCGGTCAGCCCATCGACGACGTATTCAAGTACGTTGAAGGTGACGACCGCTTGGAGATGATGGAAGCTACCCTGCGCTGGAGATTGTGTGCTCCTACTGCTCCAGACACATTATGTAAGACAGGCCATTCCGTCATGCTCAACAGATTGCTAACAACATCTAGGGTGTTATCCGTTCCAAGACAAAGACCGCTTCGTCATCGAGGCAACGCCGCATGTCTATATTGTGGGCAATCAACCTCGTTTCGAATCAACTATTGTCGAAGGACCCGACGGTCAGAGCTGTCGCATCATTTCAGTGCCACGCTTCAAGGACACCGGCGAGCTTCTTCTGCTCGATGCCGAGACTCTCGAAGTAGAGGTCGTCAAGTTTGGCGTTTACCAAGAGACATGAGGATGGTCGTCATCCGAGACATGAAGTCAGCGCCCGCCAAAAGCTTCGTTACCCATCACAGCAAGGTCGTGCTCGTCGCGCAGATTCACTACTGAGGAGCAAAGCGACCGTGATCGCGAGGCTTAACCTTATGCCAGATCGGCATATATACCACGCAGTTCTTGCTAAAGACACAGAGCGTGTCGAACGTTGCGTGAAGGACCAACGCTATACACGCATGGTTCCAATAAATTATACAGCATGTTTTGGCTCGAGTAACATTAGCTGTATACATCAAGCGAATTAACGATGACATTTGACGAGCTCTCGAATGCACAGCCCTCGTGACCAAAACTCGCCCATCTCACGCTGTATTGATGAATGCCTAATGAAAGTTATTCGGAACGTGATCGAGGTGTGATGGAGGACACAGTCATGGTTATTTCCATCCTAACGCTTGTTTTGATGGCAGAGATGTCTTGTGATGTGTATATGACAAGTTCAAGCTAAGACGAACGACAAAGGTGTAGGTAATTACTTGCTTCTTCAAACCTTCTTACCAACAAAGCTGTCGTACTTGTGTCTTTCCTACTTGGTGAAGAGAACTGCCATACGCGAGTGTTGTTCATGTTGTATAGCACATGACAATACAATCAGCGCGACAGAAAGAGAGTAGTAGGGCACGAACGAGAGCGACAGACTCATCACACGATCTTGGAGGAGTCAGAGAGGAAGGAGCAGATTGAAGCGATGTGACTAAAACATACCAGAGTCACATTTGACGCAGACCACGAAAAAGGAGAAAGGGCGATTTAAGAGTCACTGTGTGCGGCGTACCTGCTAAAAAGCAGTGAAAGGGCGACACGATTGACTTGTCAAGAAGAAGAATGTTCGAAAAGTAACATGCCAGACCAGTGGCAGCGACTCCATACCATAATCATTAACTAAATATAAAAACACCGTGCTTGTTAGGCAGGTGAGAAAGAAGAGGAAAAAAAAAGGCCGTGTCCCGTAAACTCAGTCATTGAAGTCTTCTTGTCATCAATCTCCTAATCATCTTCAGCTCTCGAGACATTCCATGTGTTGGTGTAATCACCACTTTCCGGTCTGACTCTCGAGACGATGATGACGGGTACATTACTTCTTCCGCTTCCTGAGCGTTCGTGTTCGTAGTCATCCCAAGCTTTGTTGTCCTGTGCATCCATGACGCTATCCATGACTGTATCCTCGATGTCTGGAATCACGAGATCCATACGAGGTACAGGGGGTGCTGAGGATGTAGAGTCAGGACGAGAAGAGGAAGTGGTCGTTGTTATTGGCACAGGAGGTCCTTTCTCGAGATCCTGGTTTTGACGAGAGCAGGAAGATGAGATTGAGGAGCCGAGGGTCGTCCAGCGGGTGAGGCGGTGGAGGAGGGAGGTGAAAGACGTGATGGATGCGGAGAGCCAGGGTTTAAGAGCAGGAGCGCAGGAGGCAAAGATGCCAAGGCCGCATTCAAGCAACTCAAAGAGGAGAATTCTTCCAAGTCCGTCTGTGAGTATCGTTAGATCATACCTTGCTTGTGAACGAAGGTCTGTACTTACATGATTGGTTGTGGTCGTGTGTCCAGTAGGCGATGTAAGGCAAACGACAAATCGTCATTGCGGCAGCCAAAACACCCAGGCCCAACGTTGCCCATGCTAAGCACATGTTTCTCGTGCTCATCACTGTCTGCCATAGAATGACACCAGGAATTATGGCGCAAGCAAAGTCCGCAATGATGGTAATGCAAGCAAAGGCATATCCGACAGTCAAGACAACGGCTCCAGGCAAGCAGTATCCAGGAGTGTGAGGATGTTGCCAATGAGTCCAGATGGCAGCATATGGTACACAGTACACGAATGATCCGACAAACATGACGAGCGAAGAGATGCTGACAATGATAATGATCCAGTGTAGTGAGCGTCTAACTTTCGGGGCAGTCGAGAGGCGAAGAAATGTGTAACAGATACTGCATTTGATCAAGCCCGTAGCGATTGTGTATATCGGCTTGTACATGGCGAATGTCTAGTCATTATGTCAGTATTGGTTTATGGCATCTTCAGTTCCACTCATGAGAGCAGTCTATGCTTACCTGAACACCTTTCATTCTGTTCTCTTCGGTAAGAACCTTATCAGGCATGGCAAGGCCATACATGAATCCCCAGAGTGTGGTTGCACAAGCTCCGAGATGGAATAGCAAAGCCACGATGATGAGCCAGTCATCTATCTTGAAAGACCGCCGTGTAATGCGAACATAGCATCGGAGAGGAACGACAACAAGTGGCAATACAATCATGGCAATCGTGACAACGAACAGAGGGATGGATTTGTCGTGCCAATCCATGGTTGTGGAATATCTACCATGCACTGGTAAACTGTAGAAATCTTCAGGACCAAGTGTTTTCAGATCCAAAAATCCAGGTAGGCGTGAGTGGGTCGTTTATGAGAGGTGACAAGCGGGTAGATGTGGTTCAAGAGCCTCGTGTATGGGGAAAGGGGACCAGAGGCACTTATATCTAGCTCATATAGTGTGAACGTTAACAGCAGACGGTTGGCTTTTGCGCCGTTTGATTAGCCATCCTTCCGGCTTTTAGCAAAAATTCCCTTCTTCGGCGTTTTCTTTTCTAGCTTTTGCTCTCCCCATATCTGTCTCACGTGGGCCTTTACTACTTGACCTACTTCTATTCTCGGACCTTTGAACCTACTTTGTGGCTGTAGGTATTTGTGACAGGCCTTCATCTTCTGGAGTTGAAGAACCGAGACTGGTGCCACCAACGGGTCCTCTTGCTTACATGACAATGTGACTGCCTCAGCCGTACAGAGACACGATGATAGCATAATGTCGACAGATGTCTCGGACGATCTTTCTCTTGCGTTTCTTCTCCTTGGCCGTCATCAACAATGACCCTCTGCGAAACAGATCCTTCGTTCTGTGATTCTTCGAGAACTGGGAAAGGTCGAAGAGCGAAGAAGGAAATACAGAAACTAGGGGATATGGACCCTTGGCCCCGTTGTCGACGGCGACAACGTTTTTATTGTTGTACATGGCGATTTAAGCTTTTGTGTGCCAACAAGCCCGTTTGCAACAGTAGGAGAGATATCGACGAACCACGCAGGGTACATAGGTTGAGGACTCAAGAATATAAAGTGAGGCCTTTCGAAGCGACGAAGGATTGCACAGGCTGCATGGAGTAGCTCGAGATGGTAGCAGTGGGTCTTTCCAGGGCTGATAGAAGTCGTTTTACAAGACTTTCGGCTTCTGTTGTGAGAGACTTCTGGCCAGGTTCGGCTCCAGGAAGGATAAAGCATGTGCGCTGTATTCTCGTGGACACATCCTCGGAGGGGGATGATGCTTGTGCGCGATTATGCATCCAGCGCGCGCCGTGACTCATGGCTCGTCCGCCAGGAGAGAGAGTCTTCCGATGGCAGAAGGTTGAAGTTATTGAAGTCGCGCTCGGTGTTGAATGAGAACGCATGCATTCCATTCACATCGAGTAGATGCGGCGACAGTCCTTGTAGGAGAGAGCCACCGAGCTCCTGCACCAAATATACCGAAAGCTTGGCAGCGGGCTCAAAGACTTCTGCCTGAGGCTCTCGACCCCAAGCTTTACCACCAATCCACTGTTCCTCCACCCACTCTCACCCACCATTTCACTACAATCGCTTGCCCAAAGTCCCTTTTCGATATCTCAAAACAAAGCCCTACCTCTACTCTTCAAACCTGCCTCCTCAGAAAGCAAAGGGGTTGCTTTGCCACCGCTCAAAGGGCAAAAGACTCGACGCCTGTGTGATTCGAACACACGCTCCCGAAGGAAATGCCTTAGCAGGGCATCGCGTTAACCACTCCGCCAAAGCGCCTTGAAGGTGTATCCCGAGATTGGTTGGATCTCGTTGGTTGGATGCCAAAGAAGCGCTCGTTTCCAAATATATCATCTCCCAAATTGAGCGTCACAGACTGAGGAGCAGGTGGTCTGAGCTTTGCGCTCTACGAACTCGACGGCGACAATGTTGATGTCCAGCTTGTAGATGTTGCATTGGGTCGATCCTGTCACAGGCATGCTCAGTACTCGGACGAGATAGAGTGCTTCAACTTATTCTCACGATTCATGCAGTGGTGTTCTACGAACCAGGACGAACTGTAGTGTTTCTATCCTGTTTTCAGAAACAGGGAACATGAAATCTTCAAAATCGATGCCGAGCACGCAGCGGTTAAGATGACAAGATATAGATGGTAATGAGACATATTGAGATATAGAAGACTCATCCTAGTATACCGAGTACATCGCTATATTCCACGGAGAGGGAGAATTTGACAAAACAGTCGACAAATGGCTGTTACTGGTGCGACCCTGTCTGGATATTGACCGGGAATCGCACTCTCCTTTTGACAGACGTCGAAGTCGAGTACTTATGTTGTCCGTTGGCAGTGGAATATGTAAATGGTCAAATCATTAGATATCTACCCATATATGATCGACAGAAAATCAAACATCCACCACGACACTCGTCCTCGTACCTGTATTCGTACTCGTACTCGTGCTGGTATCCGGACTCGTATTCGTACTTCTCTTCTTCTCCTCATCCTGGGCAGCTCTTTTTGTCTTCTCTTCCTCTTCCTCTTTCAAAGCTTTTTCCACCTTCTGCGCATGCTCCTCATCGTGTTTCAAAATCTGTTCCGCCTTTTGTTTTCTCCTCAACTTGAAGATCGATCCTCCACACCAGATTAATGTCGGTACTGTGGTGATTAGAGAAAGGCAACCGAGTACAAGTGTCGCAGTACCCCAACCATCTTTCTCCTTGATGAAACCAGCTAGTATAGGTCCAACCATGGTGCCAGCCGCGTATGCCATGTTGAACAGTCCGAACGCCTGACCGAAAGCGCCGTTCCTACCGAAGAAGCCAGCCGGTCGCTTGGCTCCTTGTGCTTCTACCGCATATGAGACTTCTGCCATCAATGGCGTGAGCGATAAAGTGACACCGAGTCCGACGATGGCGAGAAGTGCGCAGAGAAGCACCTTTTGGCGAATGCTGTCGTGGTCGACAAGGCGGAAGAGGATGAAGCAGGGACCCGTGATGATGAAGCCGACTGCAGTCAGCCATCTGGCTCCATGTGTATCGGCATATTTGCCGATGTAAGGACCAACAAAGGACGGAATGGTGACGGCCAGAAAGACCAGACCAGCTCCGATAGAATCCCAGCCCCAGAGTTCGTTGACGTACAAAGGCAAGATGGAGTCGAAGGAGGTAAGCAAGGCGGCGGAGATGAAGCATCCGAAGAGAGCGGCATCGAGTCTGTACGACGAGAGTAGAGAGAACACTGTAGGAACCTTGCGTTTCGTAGGTGTCACTGCAGGTGTCTCAATATCTTCGGGTGTGTTACACTCCGGGTCAGCTTCAAGATCGTCGTTTGTGCTGCCTTTGTGTTCATCATCTGTAGATACTTCAACTGCCTTCGTTCCCAGCCATTTCTGGGCTACTTTCTTCTCGATCATGATCAAACGAAGAACGGCATCAAGACCTAAAAGTCCAAATGCCATGGCGAAAACGGCATAATATCCCTATGATGGTGTTAGCAAGCGTACTTTCGCTCTTTGTTCAAGGACAACATACCGATTGCTTGAAGACGATACCACCCAAGAGGGGACCAAGCAAATAGGCCATCGACATCGCGATACCAACAACACCCATCGCTTCTCCGATAGCATCGGAACCAACAGTATCATTGAGCAACGCCAGTCCAACAACCCAAACCACCGCTGCCGAAAGACCTTGGAGGACACGGCCAACAACGATGAGAGCAAGACTATTACCGACAACCAAGAATACCGTCGACCCAGCCAACGCCAGCAATCCGACCATGAACGGCCAGCGACGCGAGTCGAACCGATCAGATGCCCACCCACATATGGGTGCTCCAACTAATAACGATCCTCCGTACGCGGCCAGCAGAATTGATATCGTAGGCTGGACGTCATTCTCTGCAATCCCAGCACGACCATGTAGGGCGAACGGTAGCACGGGCACAATGATGCCGTACAAGAAGACATCCGTAAAAATGGCAGCGGAGACAGTAACAAGGATCAGCCAATACGAACTTCGCAACTCAAGGAAGGCCGGAGGCGTCGTCTCCGTTCCCGTTAACCACGCGAACATCTTGATGCTGAGTATTATTGTCGTATCGATGTATTTCTTGAAGCCTCTGTTCGGAGTGATAAGACATGCTAATAAATAATAGGGAAAGAAGAGACGGAGGAGGTGTAACTTAACAAGACATTCGAGCAAAGGATGCAGAGAAAGAAATGTCTTCTCTTTCCTTGGATAGATAGCCCTATTAGCCTCGATTATGCGCGTGGTCAACTGGTTTTCCCTTGGAACCGCCTCATTAGTTCTCGTCCGGCTCCCGCGCACTGCGGAGATCTATCGAGGTTGTTGGAAAAAAGTAAGGCTTCGAGGCGTCATGATCCGCATGGACCTTCTGCATGCAGTATCGAGTCCGTGGCTTGGCACCACATGGTCTATTTTACCACCGTCTTTGATAAGAAACCATCTCAGCCCGTTGACGGCTGCCATGGTATACGATGTTGTTAGCAGCCAAGGCCTGAGATAACACCCGAGAAACACCACTCAGCAGGCTGTGTAGATGAGATGCTTCCCGTGAAGATAATCGATGTTGTTGGTGACTCAAAGGCTGTCAAAAGTGCGGTGAGACCCCTCGTGCAGGTTTATTATTGATGCGCAATGCGCAGGCTGCAGAATCGCTGCAGTTGGAAATGTGCCCGCTCGTGCAGAAGTTGCGTGTACACATGAGGGGGTTTCGTGGTGTGATTGAGTTTGAACGAACTCAACCGTGGTTCAGAGGCGGTGCGACAAGTGTCAAGTTGGGAATGGCTGTGTTTATCGAGGCCTGAATGGCTACTATTCGCCGGCGCTGAGTGGCGGTAGTCATGTCGCCTTGTCTGTCAGGTAGATAGAGACAAGAACTGCAGGTGGAGCGAGATTGTCGGGCTGCTGCATAAAGGGAGATCAGGGAAGTCATGACCCGGTGCAAACCACATCTAGAACCAGACATATTCACATCGCGAAGAAAAAGGGAGAAGACAATTGACGAAAAGAAGCGGAGGGGTATCATTGAAAAGAAGAGCAATGTATATATACAGAGGGACGTCAAGTCTGCCGGGTAGCGAGACCGACAACATTCCTCAAAGTACCAAAGGGCAAGACATCTCCGATGCGTTTCTGACCAGTGAAGAGCATGACCAGACGATCAATGCCCATGCCCCAACCACCAGTAGGGGGCAGTCCCCACTCTAGTGCCTCAAGGTAGCTCTCGTCGACTTCAGCCCTGCCATCGCCTTCGCCGTCGACTTCGCGGTATTTGAGTTGCTCCACGAACTTCTCACGCTGCGCGAACGGCGAATTCTCCTCTTCGTACATGTTTGCATATTCGTTGCCGCGGATGAAGAGTTCGGCACGGGCAGAGATGAGCTGAGAGGTCTTAGGGCAGGTAAAAGACTTGGAGAGAGGCGACATAACAGCAGGGTGTTCTGTTATGAACGTCGGGTCGGTACAGAGTGGTTCAATGTAGTGTCCTGCCAGAGCATCCAAGAGGCGTGGGAGCGTGGGTCTGGCCGGGATGGGGATGTTGAGCTCAGTGAAGAGGTCGAGTATCTGTTGTGTCGCATTGGCGTCGTTCAGGTCAGGCAATTTTCTGCCCATCTCTTTCTCGACGGTAGGGATGAAGGGAAGGCGTGGGAACGGGCCTTGGAAAAGGTGGGGTGCATCCGGGTCAAAGTTGACAGCCGTATCGGAGAGATGTTTGAAATTCTCTTCACCCAGCTTACGCAGTTCTTCATGCAAGCCAGCCAACAGATCTTCCGTCATTTTCATGAGATGATCAAGGTCAGCAAACGGCATATAAGACTCGCAGATGGTGAACTCGGGGTTGTGAGTTGCATCGACGCCCTCGTTGCGAAAGGCTGGTCCAATTTCGTAGACCTTACCCAAGCCACCAACAACCAATCGCTTCAGCCATAGTTCCGGAGCAATGCGAAGGTTGAGTGTAGTATCTTGCATCTCAGTAGCAACAGTCTCGAAGGGCCTGGCGACAGCGCCTCCTGCACCTGCAGTCAGCAGGGGCGTGCTGACCTTGGAATAGCCTTGGTTATCAAAGAAGGTAGAGATGCCACGTTCGATAGCAGACCTAATCCTGAGCGTCTGTACAGCCTGGCGATGAACCAACATGTCAACATGAGGCCTACGGGCGCGTGTTTCAGCGTCATCAAGTTGAGCAGGGATTTGATGGAGCGAAGGCGACATGAGCTGAGGAAGCTCTGTCGCAAGAATACTCTCTTCTCCACCTTGAGCCTTGTGTGGATGACCAACAAAGGTGTACCAATCTCCCCGACGAACGACGCGCTTGAAGGCATTGAACTGCTCACGAGGCACACCGTTCTGATCGAGGTGGGAGAAATTACAGATGGCTTGGGCGACACGATCATCTTGTTCTATGTCGATGAAGACCAGCTTGGAGCCGGCAGTGCGCACAGAGCGGACTCTGCCGGAGACGACAAACTTATCGTCGAGCTTGGTGGCACCGTTATCTAAAGTTGCACTGCTCTTTCTCAAATCGTTCACGGATATTCTAGCGACATCGGGGCGTTGAGCAAGACGCGGCCAGCAGTCTTGCAAGGAAGTGTTCGCTTGCAGTTGGACAACGCGCTTCTCATAATCGCCAGTCGGAGAGTCCTTGACAGGCTTCTTTGAAGCAAGTCTGGCGCAGGCTGAGAAGCAGCGAGTATACGAAGGAATCAATTGTGATCGGACGTCATGTCGAAGAACGGGCCGCAAGAAGCGGTAAACTTCGGCAGACCTTTGCATCTGTAAAACACAGTTAGATTTTGCATGGATAATGTAGAATTGGGTTGCAGTGTGTGTGGTGTAAAAGAGATCAGGATAATCGGTATGTTTGTGAAATCAACCCCCCGAAGGAGTCATTCGCAACGGTTCTTTACAAATTTGGCTCATCATGGAATGTGTAGATTGGGAAGAGGAAGGGAAAGAGCAAGAACTTACCATGTGTCACAGCATGTTGTGTGGTGCAGGAAGAAGGAAAGAGGAAGGAGAGAGGGCGCAGAAGTTCCTGCTGCAAGAATTCCGAGCTCCAGCCATGTGCGCGTGGCCCAAGCTCAACAAGGTCGAGCGTGCAACTTTCCAACAATGATGATGCGCGACTTGGAAGAACAGTAATTCATACTCTACGTCTTTTCATCTCTTTACACAACACCCCCTTCAACTCATATCAAGATGTCTTTCCTCTTCGGTGGTGGTCGCCCCCAGCCCTCTTCAGCAGAGAAGATTGCCGCTGCTGAGGCCGAGATTGACATGGTCTCGGACATGTACAACCGGTATGCACCACGCACCATCCATCAAGTCGCACAACTATCGCATACTGACCGCCTTTATAGTCTCGTCGAGACTTGCACCAAGAAGTGCATCCCCAACAGCTACCGCGAGGGCGACCTTAACAAGGGCGAGTCCGTCTGCCTCGACCGTTGCGTCGGCAAGTTCTTCGAGGTCAACATCAAGGTCTCCGAGAAGATGCAAGGAGAGGCCGCTGGCAAGCAGGGCGGTGTCGGTGGTTTCGGTGGCATGTAAAGTGCTGCTTTCGACACTCATACCAGCAAAACAACACATCCTCAATCTCGACGAACACCTCAAGGCGAATCCACTGCCCGCCACCCTCTTCCATCCGAGCACGCGCACACGACAGCAAGGAAAAAGCAGAGGGAATATAAGAGCAGGGAAGAACAAGCTTGGAGGTTCCTCCCTCTATGCGCTCACGAGCAGCGCTGCTGTACCATATTTCCGATACCCAAAATCACCTCACCTCTTCAAAAGAAACCTCGTATGAAGGACACGAATTGTACAAAAGTCGCTTTGAACCTTCTCTAGAAATACTCCTTCCAGAACCGGAACTTGACATCGTGACTAGATTCCTCCTGGCAAGCTTTCCTGATACTCCTCGCCGCCAGATTGGGTCCACAGAAATAGACGCCCACCTCGGCCCTCCTTGACTCCAACCCACTTATATACGTTCCGTTCTCGATCGAATCTCTCATCGCACCTAGCAACTTGTGAAAGTCAGGTCTCCCGAAATTTGTCCTCGAATTCAGCTCTGTCAACGGATCCTTTGTGGTGCCAACGCTATTCAGTACGATATTGTTCGCCTGGTCCACATCCATCTTCTGCGTCAAGTACGTGTGGATCTTCAAAAACTCGTCTGTGTCCTCGTTGGGTTTGTTGTAGTCTGATGGCGAAGACATCGAAAGTGATTGCATCTCCAAAGACGACAGCAAGGCTTGGAACCACTCGAAAGACGTTGTCGTCCTGCATACCCAGATGAACTCGACTCGCTTCAGCCGCTTGGGCGGATTAGGTGACAATCGCATGTGCCAGATGTTCTTGAGGATTGAGGCCCACGGTGTGACACCAATGCCAGTGCCGATCAGGATGGCAATCTCGTGGTTGAACACGTCTTCCGCAGGTGCTCCATAAGGTCCATCGATCCTGAGCGTAGGCATCTCCTGTCCTTGCTGAAGAGCTACCTCGTACATCCCCATAGGATCAAGCTCTTCATATAGAGCTGCTTGTTCCGGTCCAGCGCCCAACGCGTTGGCTAGTGATTTGGTAAAGTCGCCAACTTGGCGGACGTGGACGCTGACATAAGGGTCGAAAGGGCAAGATGTGATGGTGAATGGATGCCACTGATGCTTCGACACTTCTGGGCAGTTGAGAAAAAGCCATTGTCCAGCTTTGTACTGCATGCTCGGCTTGCGGAACTGAATCTCCACAGCATCTATCGCGGAGTCAGTGATTTGCATAGAGATAACCTTGCTTTCGCTACTCACCATATGGATGTCTGACGACTTTGATGATTTCCGTTGGTCTGCGAGCACGAATCTCTCGATATACTCTCTCGAACAGATACATGCCACCACCAATCAGCTCCCAGCGCCAGCCTTGATATCCAAGACAATGGTTCCAGAAGTATTTACCAGCAAATGGCGAGACAGGCTCAACAGTATCCCGAACGAAGCATCCGGTGGCATGTGTATACATGGCTAAGAGAAAAGGTACAAACAGGTGATGCGTGTACCAGAATGTCTCAAAAGACTGTTGCCGGATCTTCTGATGCGCTGTCGTGTACATGAGAAGCATGCAGAAGAGCATCACATGTCCTGTTACACCGCCAGCCTGAGTGTAGTGGATTTCAACAGCTGCTTGTTTGCGAACTTGCGATCGCTCGACGTTGAAGAAGTTGACATAGTGGCCTGTAGTATGAACAATGGTCCAGAACAAGAGTGAATAGGCGACTTGTCGATGAAACCAACGAGATTCGTCCAAGGGAAGCCATTTGACTTTTGGTCTGAAGAAGCGTAAGATATTTCTGCACATAGGCAGCATGATCAATGTGGTGTCGACGCTGAGGACCAATCCAGCGCCTCTCGATATCCATACGGAAAATGTTAGTATGTTAAGACCGGCCAATGCCTTACTGGTCTGTTGTTTGTACCTTGCTAGAATTAGCTTGAAAAGCATAGCAGAAAAGTCAGAGCATACCATCCTACGATGAACAATGCAACGTGGAATCCATGGAATAGCAGATAGAAGGTCAACTTTTTGGGAGTGAACAGTGACCTCCATGACCTCTCCTCGGCATTTTCTGGCATAACGAACAACGTTTAGGAAAGACTCCCGATAAATTCTACAAGAGGTATCGTTTGTCTCCCAAATTTATCATGATCAAAGTGTCCAGGGCCAGGTGTTCAGTTTGACAATCAAGACAGCGAAATCAGTATAGCTAACACAGTCTGTCGTTTCATCAAAGAGAGAGTCGCAACAAAACGATCACGATTCAATCACCAGATAGACCAGACTCGACACAAGGGAGGAAAAGAGCAAACCTCGGTTGAGCAGTCAACTCGCCTTACCACACGCACCACTGCATAACCGCCCAGCAACCCACCTTGATGACCAGGACCTGCATATTCTCCTGCAGGGCTCCCTCATCAATCACAAAATACGGTGGCTGGCTCACAAAAAACCATGTGTGGAAGTGGTGAGTGGTCGAAAGGTGGAGGCCTCGGCGCGTGCCCAAGAAGGGAACAGAGACGCGTTGATTGGGTGCGTAACCGCTGGCACTGCTGCATGCTGGTTTGCCCTTCTCGACATGTATCTTGGCGAGTACACTGATATAGACGATAGTGATTGCTCGCTTCGGCCCTTGATCATGATAAGATGCGATATTGAGGGCTCATATAGTAGGGCTGCCTTCGGATTGCGTCCACAGAAAGGTGACTTCGAGATCCATCAGACAACCGGGCAGCGGAGAATAGAGCAAGGTCAGTCAAAAGCGGCCGGAATCATGCAGAAATGCATTGATACTGTCGATCTCTTGCCGAATGAATGTTTGTTAAAGGCAAAATATGGTTTGATTCGCGGACGACATGGGCGCTTCGCAGTTACGAAAAGCCTCACAAGACCCTCCAATCACCCACCTCACGCAAAACCAAGAAGCCAAGCGGGATCGATTTCAGCTATTCTAGAACTCCACCCACTCCCTCGCCTTCGTTCCTGCCCTTTGCAAAGCGAGCAAAAAAGACATGGATCCCGCTTTCTGTTAAGCCACTCCCGCCCAATATCACCTGCATCTCTTGCTCTTCCCTCGTCTTGTAATCACTAGTACCCTTTCCCCATACTCGCATCCCACACCACCCGCTCGTCACCCCAGCAAAAGGGTTGCTTGATAATATGCAAAGGACTGGTCTTTCGTCACCTGGATTGCACTGAATCTGAATCATGTCGGCTTCGACCCCTGTGTCACCACTCAACCGGTAGCAAAGATTCCATCAACATACCAGAGTTTCATCCTCACTGTTGTTGGCCTACACAACCGCAGCATGGGAAAGCTCATCAAGAACCACTTGGCCCGTCTCATCGTCATGACAGCAGCAACATGTGAGCTTCATTCCTCCTCCACTTGGCTGTCTCCACAGCAAGTCGATCTGACTCTGACTTTGCACCATAGATCACATCGCCGCCAGCCTCCACGGCTTCTTCTGGCCCAAATTCTTCTTCGACTTCTTGACCAAAAACTTTGATGGCGCCGTCAAGCCTGTACCCATACTACAAACCATAAACCTCATATTCGGCTTCATAAACCTGGCTTGGGAGTGGCCACTGGAATTCCTCGCTGGAACTGCAATACATCGCTCGCTGGAACTCAGGATACTGCTGTTGCCATTGTCGAGCTTGACGGCTGTATTATTATATCAAGGGACCAATCCCGCACTATATTACCTCATCGGATGTGGGATATATTTCTGGGCGTACACAGAAGGCGAGGTATGTTGGGTTCTAATGCTGTTGTGCAGTGACTACGCTGACCACACTGATAGGTTGTCTGTGCAAAGCCTTGGACGCTACCACGAAGACCGAATCATACGAAGCAATTAGAGCAGACATGACTTAGTCTTCGACATGTAATCTTGTTTTCTCCCAGCCACAGTGAAGCGTCTGGCTGGGTTGTCTTTGCCACAATGTGATGACTTACCGAGGTGATACCTGCTAGCAGATGGACAGCAAATTGTTGCGTCAACGCTGCATCAAAGCAGTGCAGCATCTTTGTCGACGCACGGCAAAGCGAACTAGAGAGAGGCGAGGCCGAGCAAGTCCGTCGGTCTTAACATGTTATGCCCTTGCTTCGCAGTATTGCCATGGAGAAGCATGTATATGCTGACCCATCCTGCCCCTGAGAGTCTGCGACACTCATAGATGAGCCCGCCTCGGACGAAACACGACTAAAGTGATCTGCATAGATCCAGCGACGTCAAACAGACCCTGATTCACCCCTCGACGCTGATAACCTCGGATGGGAAGCTGCCGTAGCTAAGTGTCTTGCTGTACTGGGTCGATGCCTGAGTGTGCTGTTCCAGTGCAATCTTGCTAAGGCCGAATCGGGTGCGAGAGTCGTTCGGACATGATCTCTAGGCGAGCTCTAGATTGACCGCTTGGTTGTTTCCATCTCTTTCTGAAGCCAGGGGGAGCAAATAAGGGTGACGAGTTTAGTGAGCGCTGAGAATCGATCTTGGAAGCCAAGTGGTGAAAGCGTTCTTGTGACCGTGCGTCTCATTTTGATATGACACTCGTCGCTTATGTCTGGCGTATGGTCGGCAGATCTGCTAGGAGGCTCAAGCAGTCATGTAGTACCGTGTGGGGTTGTTAGTGAAAGACATGGTTGCACGAGCACCATCCACGCGCTCACAAAGAGTGATGTGTTGCTCAAGCCGTGGCGTTCTGCTATGCTGGTGAAGTACACATCTAGACGTGTCTTTGGTTGTGGCGAGGCGGAGATTTGGTGTCGCAACGCACTTGTTCGGCGAGCGACAGCAGAGACACACGGAGCAGCGCTACGGGCCTTCCGTCGCTTCCGTCGTCGCCGACATGTACGCACGGCAAAGGCAGATCGAGCAGCTCCAACTCCGCCACCACTCGAAGCACTGTCGATTGCCATTCCCGTTTCATCGGAGCCGACAGTGTATCTTTGGCTCCCCGGGTGACGAGAGCACAAGCACGTGTGTGCCGTCGAGAAACAACGGGCGCGTGGCCGAAGCACCTGAACGTTTCAGCAAATTGGCAACTGCGGGAGGCCAGCCAACAGCACCTCGTCATGCTCTACATGGAAAAAGACGTTTGCACACCACTCTTCACCAAACACTTGACTGCCGTAGACTGGTGTTTCTTGGACGACGCCCCCTTGCCGTTAGCACTTATCAGAGTCAAGACCCTTGACCATACCTTGGTGGGCTGCCAATCGCTGGCGCGTCGACCGCGTTGAGCCCCGCCTGCCAGTGTGCTACTGCATTCCGAGCGAGAACATAGCAGGCTAGCAGCGAGAAACGTGGTGATTCTGTGAATTGAGCCGCCCGTACGTAGCCATTCGAGAATCCAAAGTGATCAAGCCCCGGATATGGTTGTTGCGGAACTTGCAACGGTGCAGAAAGAACTATCTATAAAGTGGAAAGAGCGCGCATATTCCTTCCAACCAGCAAAGGAGCAGAGCTTCAATTCATCCCAAGCTGAAACACGCGAGGGAAAGGGTTCTTACACACTTCGAGACCCAATACTGCTGCAAGGTGAGTCCGTTCCATTCCCCCTCCATCCAGCATATTCAAAAAGGGCTGGTTACCTTTGCCTCTGCCTTCTTGCCTGTCACGCGCGTTCCCTCTTTTCTTCAACACACTGTCATTCTTTGTTTCTTGTTTCTTCTCGGCCGAATCGCTGTTCACTTGATCAACACAAGTATCTTGCTGGACAACAATACATCTTTGTCATTGTTGCTGTCAGGTGCTATTGACATTTGAGACTATTCCAAGTCAGAAGACCGGACTCTTCGAGACTGTTTCCCTTCAAAAGCTTTCCATTCGCTCCATTCTTTTGAAAATTCGCCTATCGCATTCGCACTTTTTCCACCTCGACACAACAACAACTTTCGAGATCTTTCTTCAGTGCAGGCCACTGATACAACGACTTAGTCTTTTACACCCTTCAAGCTCTCTTCCTTTCTCAAACCAACCTCCGAATCAACCATCATCACAAACTTCACCATGCGCGCTTTTAGCCCGCTCTCGCTATTTAGCGTCGTAGCCGCCGTGTTTACTTTGCTCCTGGTGCTTGCGCCATCCCAGACGTCGGCCTCTCCCGTCACATCGGTCAAGAGAGCCACGTCTTCAAACTATTGGCTCGCAAACATCAAACGTCAAGGATCTGTGGCATACGGTAGCGATTCCTCGTACGCAGTCTACCGCAATGTCATGGACTACGGCGCCAAGGGTGATGGCTCTACAGATGATACCGCCGCCATCAACGCCGCAATTGCTGCAGGCAGCAGGTGCGGCTGGGGCTGTGACAGCAGCACGGTCAAGCCGGCACTCGTCTACTTCCCTCCTGGTACCTACATGGTATCCCAACCCATTGTCATGTTGTACTACACTCAGCTCGTCGGAGACGCGCTCAACTTGCCTGTTCTGAAGGCCACTGCTGGTTTCCAAGGCATGGCCGTTCTTGACTCGGACCCCTACGACAGCAGTGGTGCCAACATGTTCACCAACCAGAACAACTTCTTCCGTCAAGTCCGCAACTTCAAGATTGATCTGACTGGCATGCCTCAGACAGCCGGTGCTGGTATTCACTGGCAGGTCGCCCAAGCCACTTCTCTCCAGAACATTGTCTTCAACATGATTCCTGGCTCTGCCTCCAAGCAAGTCGGCATCTTCATGGACAATGGTTCCGGTGGTTTCATGAGCGACTTGGTCTTCAACGGCGGTAACTACGGTGCTTTCTTGGGCAACCAGCAATTCACCTCTCGTAACTGGACGTTCAACAACTGCAACACCGCCATCTTCATGAACTGGAACTGGGCCTGGACTTTGAAGTCTGTCTCGATCAACAACTGCGGCGTCGGTCTCGACATGTCCAACGGTGGATCAACAAACATCCTGATTGGCTCCGTCATTCTCATGGACTCCAAGTTGACAAACACTCCCATCGGTGTCAAGACTTCGTTCACCTCCAACAGCGCCCCTGCCACCGCAGGCACTCTCATCATCGACAATGTTGACTTCTCAGGCTCGCCTATCGCTGTCGCCTCGGCCGATGGTAGCTCCATTCTCGCAGGTGGCAAGGTTGTTACTTCTTGGGGTGAGGGCCGTCAATACGCCGGTACCTCCGGCTCTCGTGTCCAAGGTCCTCTTGCAGCCCCTTCCAAGCCTGCCGCCCTTCTCGATGCTTCTGGCAAGTTCTTCGAGCGTTCCAAGCCTCAGTACGAGTCTCTGCCCGCCAGCTCCTTCATCAGTGTCAAGTCCTTCGGTGCCAAGGGTGATGGTGTCACCGATGACACTGCTGCCATCCAGAAGGCCATGGCCGGTACAACTTCCAACCAGATTCTGTACTTCGACCACGGTGCCTATGTTGTCAGCAAGACTATCAACGTCCCCAACAAGATCAAGATGACTGGTGAGATCTGGCCCCTGATCATGGCAACTGGCAGCTTCTTTGCCGACCCTAGCAACCCCCAACCCGTCTTCGACATTGGAAAGGCTGGTGAGGCCGGCGCTGTCGAGATTACCGATCTCATGTTCGAGACTAAGGGCCCAGCCCCTGGTGCTATCATGCTCAAGTGGAACATGGCTTCCGCCCAAGGTGCGTCAGGCATCTGGGATGCTCACGTACGTATTGGCGGTAGTGCAGGCACTGGACTGCAGAGCGACAAGTGCTCCAAGAACCCCTCATCGACCGCTGTCAACACCGCCTGCGAGGGTGCTTACATGCTCTTCTGGGCTGGCACCAAGTCTGCCGGCGTCTACCTCGAGAACACTTGGTTCTGGGTCGCTGATCACGAGCTTGATCTTCCTGACCATAACCAGATCAATATCTACAATGGTCGTGGTGTCTACATCGAGTCTCAAGGTCCTGTCTGGCTTTACGGTACCTCATCTGAGCACAATGTGTTCTACAACTACGAAATTCGCAACGCAAAGAACGTCTTCATGGGCATGATCCAATCTGAGACACCCTACTTCCAGTCGAACCCTAAGGCACCTGCTCCCTTCGTGCCTCAGCGTCCCTCAGACCCTACCTTCTCGATCTGCTCTTCCCAGAACCCTTCAGCACCCTGCTACAAGTCATGGGGTCTTCGTGTCATTGACAGTACCAACGTCTTCATCCACGGCCTCGGCCTCTACTCGTTCTTCGAGAACTACAGCCAAGACTGCGTCGCCACCAATAACTGTCAACAGAATATGATTGGTCTCCAGGGTAGTAACAACAACCTCAACATGTATGCCGTCACCACAAAGGCATCTGTCAACATGATTACCCTGGACAACGGTGTCGCCGCTGCTCTCGACGCAGACAACAGAAACGTGTTCGGTGCCACAGTCGCCTACTACCGCAAGGGTGGCTCATCAGCACGCGACTGTGACGACGAAGACGAAGAGGATGACCAATAAGCGGCTTCTCAACCCCATGTCGATTGTTCTTTCCACTTGCACAAACAACAACAACAACAACACCCACATCTCAGGTAGATGTTTGGCACGATCTTCGAAAACCATCCGGAATGATTTTTTACTAACGAAACAGCATCTTGTCTTTTACACAACAACAATACCCCCCCGCGGGCCTCGGAAATGGAAAAGAGGTTCAGCCCCAGTTCTATGGCGTTTTTTAATCATGGAGAGCAAACAACTGGCGCTACTTGTTTTCCCGAACATCAGGGAATTGATGATTGCATTCTGCATTATGGGAGGAGTTCTGTGGTTTTCTTCCAATAACAGACCTTGAAGGTCGAAATGCATAAGTGGAGGATAAATGGCTTGCATTGGACAGAATGATATGGGTCCAGGTGGAGGAACAGGAGAAATAAAAATCGACAGCAAAAAAAGAACACAAGAAAAAAATAAGGCAGGCCACCTTTTGGTAGTTAGTGTAGTAGCATAGCAAAGAATCACATCACACCAACACTGACAAGAATTTTTGTCGTCAACATACTTCCTTCGCTCTTTCCCATCCTATGTTCCCGTTCCTCTTGAGCCCGTTGTCGAATAGCTATCTTCCTTTGTCACCCCCCTCTCCTTATTGCTGGTTTGTGTCGCTGCCACTAATCTGTCGTGGCGAAGTCCTTCCCTTCCCTTCACATAACTTCACTGTGTTTGTGCTAACAGTAACGAAGCAAGAGCACATCACATCCATCACTCCTTCCCATAAAAATAGGTTCCCGGCCCCATTCATCATATCAAATTCAATCCATCGCGGTGACACACAACGAAAGCACCACTCAGCAAGCACCTTCTAACAATTCTATTGACTCCATCAAAGCCATGATTGCGATAGCAATGAGACGTATTTGAACAAGAGAAAAAGAAATCAATTTCTCAGTGGAAGCTTTCGCTATAATGCTCAACAAGACCCGATTTTGGGTCATCTTCGTAGGTACACATACTTGATTGATGTCAGCTGTATAGTACAAATAGCTGTCAACAAACAGCAGAGTAAACCCATGTAACTTTCAGGAAGACGAAGCACAAATTTGTAATTTGGAGGGTGAGACCATGTAGCAAGAGTGATTGGTCTTCTGGCGATTTGTTTCTGTCAGGCAGGTACGATCGGTCGGTCGGTCGGACAAGGAGAGATGAATGCAGCGATTGAGCAACGCCGAGAACGGAGAAGGAACGAGAACTGAGCAGTCTCAGCAAAGCGAGAGGAAAGAACCTCAAAACCTGGCTCCTGCAGCGGGAATGAGCGATCAAGCGTTGACATACCTTCTTCCACTACAGTATACCAAAATCACATATCGGAAACTTATCAGGCAAGACGAAGATGACGATAATTGAACAATACGAAAAAGAGGCATAAAATGCTAGGAGTGAACAAGAAAACCGAAAAGCCACACCCCACCCAATCCATGCATGTGCATCCAGGAAATAACGACTCCCTCTACCCTCCAAAGCACCATGCATGCAATAACCACCCATTCAACCCAGAGCCATGGAAAACTTCAACCCAACACCAAGCAAACAGCCCCGAGGACAATCAAAGACAAAGATCAAGGGCTCAATCAAAGCCCACAACAAATACCCAAAACATCTCTAACTTCAACCATACCCCCTTGCTCACCACCGACTCTTCCAGCCATCAAGCCGCCAGAACCCCAAAGCCCTCTCCTTTCCTCCCAACGTCTGAATTTCACCTTGACTTCTCTAGGCAGACCGCCAAGTACGACTCTAGCCTTGGGGATAGCAGGTCTGTCTTCCGAACTAGCAGAGAGGATAGCATAGTCGTGAGAGAACAAACATGCTTGGACGAACGCATGCTGCCATAATGCCTGCTTTGAAAGCAGAGGTCCGGGTAAGACGAGGATTTCTGAGTTGGCGTCGAGGATGTAGCAGCCTTCTGGTTCCAAGTCATCTTGAGTGAACGGTGCGATTTCTGAAATTGAGGCTTCGAACTCGGTGTTGGGTGATTTGTTGGAGCTGGAGCTGTTGGGGCGGTCGGTGGAAGGAGACTTGGGTGCGCTCCATGAAGGGCGACGGGAGAAATAGCTCGTGAACAGTGATGTGGCTGTTTGTTTGGGCTTCTCTTGTGTCTCGATTTTGAACAAGCGGACCGAGGAATGCTCCCAGTTGCCGCTCTTTCCTTTCCACAATGCTGGAGATTGACAAACGCTTTCACTGCCAGAATCGTGGATCGCCGAGAGAAACTCGGCTGTCTCTTTGCCTTCGTCGATCTCGGTGAATCCACCACCAGGGTTCAGGTCCATGGAGATCAAACGAGTGCTCCCAATAGCGGTTGCGCCACAACCACTGCCCTTCCATAGCCAAATCTTTGTCTCCTGGAGAGTGATGGGACGGGCGACGATGTACGGGTACTCAGAGCAGAGACTGCTTTTGCTACGGTCGACTTCGTCAAAGGCAATGTGGCCCATGTGTGGGCGTCCGCAAAGCATGTATGGCGCTGTTGAGCTCTCTGCGCGTGAACCACGGCGTGTAATCACAATACCACCGAGTGCTTGGAAGAAGTTTGCTGGTTCGCGAGCTTGATCAATAATGTACAACTGTGTTGACCTGGAAGACGTTAGCTCCTTTGTACGAGAAGTCGTAGAACTGGAAGGTGCATACTTTTGGCCAGCTCCTGCCTCTCTAGCGATGCGCTTGGCATGGACTTGTGTTTCATGAATAGTTGATTCCGATATGCGATCACCACACCAGAGATACACCTCCGCCATCCTAGTCATGTTGGCAGTGTAGAAGATGTGAGTGCAAATGTACATCGAGTTCTCGTACAAGATATGCTCCTGTTGTGCCGGAAGGGGTATCAGAGTACCATCCGACTTGATTTCTTGGATTGACGATCGCAGAGTCTTGATCTTGTCGGATTCTCCCGACCTAGAACGCAGCACTGTCTGAGTGTCGGTGTTGAGCTGCAATTGGTTATGCGACTTGGGCACTTCGCCAAAGAAGTCGGACAGATCGCGGCCAGCTGGAAGGTCAATCATGTCGGGCAAATGAGGTAGGTCTATCGAATTCCAGGATACACGTCAGCTTCTCAGTCCCTTCCGTGGGCGTTGGTATAGCATCGCAAAGAGTGGCTCAAACTGCTCAGAAGCAATCAGAAATTTGGACAAAAAGACAAAACTTCAAAACATGAATCAAGATTCTTTTTCCTTTGTGCTTGCACTCTGGCGGATGTACTACTGCTAAGACTCACCTTTGGTACTTAATTGACCGCTGACAATTCTCGAGCTCTTCGCTGGCTTGGGTGGTGCTCCTGAGCTGGGTGATTGTACTTGCTCATGCCCGTTGGTCCGTTTGGGCGAGTTGATGGAGTCTTCAGAAATGCCAAGTCCCATCTTTGGCGATGCATTGTATCTAAGGGGTGAATTCGAGAGGAGTCCTGCAGACAGCATTGCGGCCTCTTCGTCCTTCTTGGTGGGCAACTCAATAGGAGCACGTTTCTGTGGTGTTGTCTGCTGTACTGGCTTGCCCCACATCGATGCCGCACTCTTGACTGACGCGAAACTTTGGTTTTCCTTATCTGCCTCAGTTGTGTTCAGCGGTGGCAAAGGCTTGTCTTGTGACCTCGAGGCAGCCATGCCCAAGCTCGGAAGAGGCTTGGAAGGGAGGGGTCGACTGAAGCCAGATGGCTGGCGAGCCGCCGAAACAGGAGTTACAACGTTCGGTATTGATTGTGCGCTCACCGAAGAGCTAGCCGAGGAAGTGCGAAGAGGAGTCTTGACAGAGATGGATGTCGTGGACTTGGCAGTAATTGTCGATGAAGGAGTGCGAAGAGGTGTCTTGACAGTGGCGGGTGTCGGGGGTTTGTCAGAAACCATCGGCGAAGGAGTGCTCAGAACTGGCTTCACGGGTGTGACTGGCTTAGGCTTTTCTGCACCTGCTGTTGTCGAAACCTCAAGAGATGATCTGGCCGAGACGGGAGTCTTTGGCTTCTCAGACTGGACAGAAGGGAATGTCATTGACTTTGTCGGTGTAAGTGTCTTTGGCTTCTCGGTTTCGGCAACAGGTGGCTTCGAGAGATTGATGGAAGCAGCCCTCACGGCTGCGGATTTTGGTCGAGGTTGCACGGGAGTCTTAGTCACGGGCGAGCTCGGTGATGATAGGTCGATTGACTTTGCCGAGTTGATGGATGAGATGCGCTTTTCGGGCTCAGGTGTTGCTTTGACAGTCTCTGCAGGTGCGCTCGACTTGGGCTTACGTCTCTTGGGACCCTTGGCACGACTCTTGGTCATGTGTGTAAGCTGAGTGCCTTCTCCAGGTTCCTGGTCTTGTGTAGTTGAAGCGCGGTTGATCGCAGGAGGAGAGAATGGAGAGCCCGATGGAGGTGTGTTCGACGTGCTCGGTGGGCCACGCGCTAACAGTCCTGCGAGAGCTGGGTTGAAACGATCGGCGATTTTGTTCGACATAGGTCTTGTTTGCACCTGGGGTTTAGATGGCTCCTGCTGTACTGGTTTAGGAAGCTCCTGTGTTGCTGGCTTGGGGAGCTCACGTTTTTCTGGCTCGGGAAGCTCTTGTTTCTTGGGCTCAGGTTTCTCTTCGCTCTTCAGCGCAGTAGGTGCTTCCTCGGCGGGCTTCTCGTCAGATGCGACAACGGATGGTTTTGCTTCAAGAGAAGCTCTTTTCAGCTCCACCTTTTCTGTAACGCTGCTTCTCTTCTCAGGGGCCTTGGGCTTGCCTCTTAGATTCTTGTGGAACGATAGTGCCTCAGGCGTAATGTCTCTATGCGACTTGGCAGGCGCAGGAACGTTAAGCGTGCTGTTAGAACGGCCAAGTTGTTTTCTGATCGAAAGTGCCTCTGGTACAGATGAAGGGGCAGGGGAGATTTTGGGCTCAGGCGCAGGCTTCTCCACAGCGGCCTTGTTCATCTCTTCCTTCTTCTTCAACAAGCTTTCTTTCAACTCATCGCGTCGCTCTGTCTTTTGAGGACCAGCGCTGAGAGATAGGCCTGCCTTGCCGCGAAGAATGTTGCTCTTCAGCTCGTCAGGGGCCACATACTTCTCAGTCTGAGCTTTCTTAAGCTTGCCAAACAAGGCCTTGAACTCGGGCTCCTGCTGTGTCTGCGCTCCGATGGTACCGCTTCGAGATTTCAAACCGGAACGGAAGTCGGTCTTGGGTGTAGTTTCTTGCTTCAGTTCAGGCGATTTGAACTCTCCTGATCTCATTTCTGGTGACTTCAGGGCAGGGAATCTGGGCGATGAAGAAGCAGTTGTATCAAGAGAGTCGGATGCTTGTGGCTTGGGAGGAAGGGTAGGAGCCGACGACAAGACACTCGACTTCAGCGCAGCAGGCTTGGCTGGCTCCTTCTCGGTGACCCTTGAGGAAAGCGCGCTGGGCTTAGAAGGGACTGGCTTGATAGACTCTTCCTTCTCAGGTGTAGCCTCCTTCTTGTCGGAACTCTTGTCATTCACCTTCTCCTCCACAGGCAACTCCTTCTCGGTCTCCTCTCTCTTAGGTACTTCTTTTACCGGCTCTTGCTGTTCGGATCCCGTCTTCTCGGGAAGTTTGGGCGTCAAATTGAGTGAGGGAGTGGAAGGCTCGGGGAGAGCAGATTTGCCGACGAGAGAAACAGGCTTAGCCTTCGTAGGGGGAGTGACGTTTCTTGAAGCACTGGGAGAGTGAGTTGGAGTGTGCCTCATGGACGACCTCTTCAGCAGGCCTTGGCCAAACGTGGGGGTGTCTTGGGCTTTTGCAGCATCGATGTTCTCTTGTGATGGCGAGGCTTCAGCAGTGCCCCGTTGTTGTTTTGCCTTTGCGAGATCTGCCATCCAACTAGGTTGATTCGATTGTGCTGATGCGAGGGGCTTGGGCGAGTCTGGACGGGTGAGGGCACTTTCAAGCCAGCTAGCCTTGGTTGGACTGCGACTCCATCTCTTGTTGGGACTGAGGGGTGGTGACATAAGACCTTCCGGGATGGGCTCCTGTCCGGAGAAGGAAGCCAATGATCTTGAGCGCGAATGTCTGGTAGTGAGCGGTCTCTCCGACTTCTCCTCCTTGATGTCCGACTCAGGGGCAATGTTCAGGTTGCTGATGGTGCTATGGCTCGAGGAAGGGCGAGAAGGAGTTTCATCGGCATTGGTAGCACTGCGGAAACTGGCAGTCGAATCATTGCGGGCCAGAGTCGAGGGACCGGCTGTGACACTCCATCTCTTGTTGACACTGTCATTGCGCTTGAGCATGGCACTCTGAACAAAGCCACCCATGCCCTTGGTTGGCGAGCTAGGACGCGAACTGGGGCGATCCAGACGGCTTTGCGCACTCGACATGGTTCGACCAAGTCCAGGGTCGGCGCTGTCCGGTGCGGCAAAGCGCTGAGAGTCGCGTGAGGGAAGAGGCGCGCCCTTCTCGGGGATGGACATCATGCTCATGGGCCTGATGGACGAGGCCCTCGTGGGCGAGCCCATGTCAACA
>JGI24891J29808_1000266_pt1 | contig 47996 bp, 40 predicted proteins | sample FreactcultuFSWF8_FD_29808 | JGI IMG/M metagenome (IMG submission 29808)
CCCGCCGATACCAATTCACCCGCAACATGGCCGCTACTGTCCAAACCCCCGATGCAGTGGCTGCTGCTGCCGTCGACTTGATCGAGCAGGCCAAGCGCAAGGCCGCCTACCGCGCCGTCGCAGACCACTTCAACCCCGAGATGCAGTTCGTCGGAATTGGTTCCGGAAGCACAATTATCTATGGTGTTGAGGCCATCAAGGACTGCTTGGCCAAGAACCCTCCCAAGGGTGGCCGCTACATCTTCTTCGTCCCCACTGGTTTCCAATCGAGAAAGGTCATTGAGCAGGCTGGCCTGATGCCTATGGCTTTCGACAGTTTGCCCGAGAACGTCATGCTGGATGTTGCCTTTGATGGTGCCGACGAGGTCGACGACGACTTGAACTGCATCAAGGGTGGTGGTGCTTGTCTGTTCCAGGAGAAGCTGGTCGCAACCCGCGCAAAGAAGTTTGTCTGCATTGCTGGTATCAACAACTTCTTCCTATGTCGAAATGTCCTGTACTGATCTTTCGCGACAGACTACCGCAAAAACCAGACTCGTCTGATCAGCAAGTGGCCTTCAATACCTATTGAGGTTGCTCCCATTGCCCATGCTACCGTCATGCGCCAGCTCAAGCTTATCGGCTCTGTTGACCCTGTTCTTCGCGAGCACACTCTTGCAAAGACTGGTCCCGTCCAGACAGACCAAGGTTTCTACATCATCGACGCTCCTTTCAAGCCCCTTCTTATCCAAGAAGATGTGAAGAACGGCAAGGATGGCTCTGGCAAAGACGGCCAATGGGAGGTCACTGCTTTGGCTCACAAGATCAAGTCCATCTCTGGTGTCCTCGAGGTCGGTCTCTTCTACGGTCCCAACGGCTATGAGGTCCAGGCTGCTGGCGGCCAGGGCGGTCAGAAGCCTGTTGCTGCCTACTTCGGTAACGAGGATGGCACTGTTGGTGTCAAGGAGGCACAACCTCCTAAATAAGGTGCTGCTGCTTTCTCTTTCTTTACGTGCCCTTTCAAGTCACTCGTGCCATCTTGTCACCATGTTCATGCCAAAAGATACCAAAGTACATTCGATATCCATAATTTGGATATTTTCACCTCCTTGCCTTGCCATAATCTTCTGTTTTCCCATGATGTCTATAATTGCCCGCTGAGGAGGTAGGCCACGATGCTCACGTTCCGGCACTCCCATCAAGATCAACAACACCCAAGAAAAAAAAGACCTTCACTCACAAGAGACCCATAAAACCCACACAACCAGCCCAAACACCAACAAAATCACAATGGTCTGATGGCTTAACCACCATCCTCACCGCCGCCAGTCGCAAAGCTAACTCAATCCGGCAGTCACTTCCCCCCTTCTCAAACATCAACAACAAATCACCAAGGTGCTCGAGTTCGACTCTCTGCATCAGCTAAAACTTTCATCACAGCAACTTCAACAAACTCGTCTCTTGGTATAGCGCTCCTGTGGAAGGGAGTCGGGTCACTATCGGGAGGCTGGAGGATGAGGAGGAGGATGGGGATGAGGATGAGGGGTGTGAGGAAGTGAGAAAGTAAGTGAAACAACTCCTGAGCCATCAGACCTGTGATTTCTTTTTTGCTGATGGTGGGTAGAAATTCCTGGATGGCAGCCAGTGCTGATGGGTTGTTACAACGCAGAAGCTGGATGGTGATCAAGACAACATCAGCCACGATGCTCGACTTCATTCTCTCGAACTCCAAAGACACTGCATTCCGCGATGGTGGCAGACAGTGATGAAGACGGCAAGTGTCGTCGACAAGCATGCAAGACAGAAGGAGCGAATGCAAAGTTGGCTGTCACATGCAAAATCGGGTTCTGTCTTGAAGAAGTCGCGACTTCCTCGATCGAGGGTAAGGCAACTGACTTCTCGACGCTCTGACTCTCTGCTTCCCTCCCACCTTCGACCTTCGACCTTCAACCTTCGGCCTTCGACTTTCGACTTCCATCCCCAAACAAGCCTTTCTTTCTCTCCAGTCCGTCGTTCATCATGTCGAAGAGGTCTGCACCCACCGAGAAACCCGTAAACGCACCCGTTACCAAGAAGTCCCGCCTCGATATCGACACCAGCATCACAGAAGTCAACAACATAAGCACTGAACTACTCGAAAAGCTCAAGCAGCAGAAGAACGCCCTTGGATGGGGTCAAGCCGTCAATCGCGAGGACATCGCGGCAACCATCGCAAAGACTGAAACGTTGATTACTTCTACCGCCAAGCTTGAGCAGAAGGCCTCAGAGTAAGTTATCAAAATGTGCATATTTGTGAGCAGTGATTAATCATGTTAGTAGTGCTTCTCGAACGGTCAATGATTTCATCAACGCCACGATCTGTACCGAGATCGCACACCTCTTCAGCTTGTTTCGGGAGGAACCAGACTACGACGACATCCCAGATGACCAAGATGACCACCTGAGAAACTGGATTACGGGAAGCGGGTGCCTTTTGGAGGAATTGATCGTAAGGCAAGTCCAGGGCCAGATGCAAGGTCCAATCACCCATGAGATGCCGGTTGCAATCAAGAAGGCAACAAAGGTTGCTTTCAAGGAGCGCTTGAGCCAGAGAATGCTCGCCATCATCGACCGCACTTTCACTTGATCACGAGTTTGTGTTAGAGGGAAGACTCGTTTGTGGTCGATGACAGAAAAGAAGATTGCTCGACGGCGAGACCACAGATATTGTTTCGCTTGAAGTGTTGAGAACGTAGAACATAACCGAATGCTCATTGCTTTGCAGAAGTCTCACTTGTTCTCACCTGTTGCGTCCATCACTTTTGAGTTGACTTTGTAGCTCTCGAGTTCGCAACATCCAACACGCTTCTTCACTTGCTTGATTTTTCCGACCCTCTCGTCATCCACCTCTTTCTTCCCACCTTGGTGCGCCTTTTGATTCATCATTCAATCAACATCATTCAATCAAAATCATTCAATCAACATCATTCAATCAACATCATTCAATCAACATCATCACTTAACCGACATCATCACCAATCCACCACCCAAGATGTCGAAGCGCACTCAATCCGAAACTCCCACCGAGGATGGCGCCACCAAGAGACCTCGCCTCGACATCCAAGAACAAATCAAGCGCGCCGGCATCCTCGCTGAGCAGCTGCGCAACACTGTCGGCAATGATGATGTCGACTCGAAGACTGCTGCTGCCGGCCAGATCGCTACTGAAGAGCTGGTCCGCATCTTTGAGAGCATGCAGGAGCAGACTGCTGAGTATGTATAAACTTCACAGAAGATCAACTCCACAGTACTGTACTAACATGATGGACAGCACCTCTGAATCTGTCGACCAACTCATCCTCGCCCAAATCGAGCTTGAAGTCAACAAGACGATGGCCTACCTCGACCAAAAAACCACTAAGCATCACCCTCTCGGCAAAGAGGTTTCCCAACACCTGAACACGGCTAGCCTGAGAGGCAGACAAGTGATCGTTGAGGTCGTGCAGCGAAAGATGGAGAATGTCAATTCCGGTGACTACGTAACCAAGATTAAGGAGTGTGTCAAGGAAGCTCTTCGCGAGAAGTTTCTTGAAGGAATTGGCAAGAAGTTCGACGACATCGTCACAGGCCGTATATAAACGGATCACAAGGGTACAATGGAGTGGTCGGTGTCAGAAAAGGTCTGCATCGTTGCTTGACAAACAGAGGCAAGGAGCAAAAGAGCGAGCGTAGGGAGAAGAGGACCAGCGAGATGACCAGTCAGACTCGCAAAATCAACTATGATTCTATGATGCAGCAAGAACAATCCCAACAAAGCTCCTCACAAACGAATCTGCACAGAATCGCCCGATTTCCCTCTCTCTTGCAAGGTCGTTGGTGTTTTATCAGTTTACAATATGTTCCTCAGACTACCGATCTGTATTCTCAAAGAGCCGCACCTTCTCACACTTTCTCAAGACGACCGCGGCATTTCGAAAATCGTCCTGCCTCTGACAGCTGACCACAGAAGGCACGTATAAACTTAGATGTATGTTCCAAATACTTGCATTCGGAATGAATACTCCCTCCTATCCTCTATAGTGCTCCTGACATGCCTGCCAAATTGCAGGATAATGTATTCGGATGGCACAGCTGGTCTACTGAGATGTCTGATCACCGTTATACTTTCGCTTGAACCAAGTCTTGACAATGATGTTCTCGCTCACCATTCCGATCAATCTGCTTCTTGTCTTCCTTGTTCGCTTCACTTCAGAACGTCCCGATGTAGAGAATGTGGTGATCGCATATCTTCAATTGCTTAAGATGGTATACACCACCCTCGGTTTGGAACTTTCATTCCCGGTAGACTGTCACCCATGCGCAGAGGCTGTGGGTGAAACGTGGGATGCGGTCTTTGTGAGTCGGATGTGTATGCATAGTAATGTGGACTGTTCTTTGGACAATGACAGGGAGCTGAAGATTATCTTGTCTTTTTGACAGTTGATGGGTCTGCTGCTTGGGAAGCTGAGTTGCTGAGATGCTGAGATGAAAGTACTTGGACCACAAGTAATGCGATGGCTCTTTTGCATTCGAGTGCGCTAGTGGAATGTCACGATCGCTCGACACATGATCTTGTCCTTCGATACATGGTCGAGTAGCTACTCAGTGTCTCAAAAAGCTAACATGAACTCGAGGTCCAGATGTGATCGTCCCTTCCTTGCATCACCGTTACTCGAGGAACTTGAGGAACATCAATCCCAAACGAAACAGCAGACAAAAACACAAGACGATGAAAACAAATTGAAATAACTTCTTTATATACAGCGAACGTAAAAATATATATACATAAAACGTAAAAACATAAATCGTAAAATCGTGAAAATCATAAAACGGTCATAGGACACGTAAAACACGCATACGAATCGTGTTGACGGGACGGACGTTGGCGAACAATTAAGATGAACGCAAGCGGTATCACAATCCCCAGAGTCGAACCTCAAGTATGAAGAGGTATAGTTGATTGTATACAAAAAAAGAGAAATCCTCCAATCGTCGCTTCGGTATAATCTACAAGGCAATAAAAGAAAACGCCATGACCCAATTTTTACGTTTTGATCCGAGTTCCTTTTTATGATGCCATGACCAAGGCCAAGAGGGCCATGCGGACGAACATGCCATACTTCATCTGTGATATTTGTCAGTGATTGTGTTGGGGAATGTGCATTGATAGGACTTACCTGTCTGAAGTAAGCAGCCCTGGGGTCGTTGTCAACCTCGGGGCTGAGTTCCAAGTTGCGAGGCAGAGGGTGCATGACAATCATGTTCTGCTTGGCGTGCTTGAGGGTAGCGGGGCTAACAACAAGACCGTCCTTGACCTGCTCGTACAAGCTCAGGTCATCGAAGCGCTCCTTCTGCACACGAGTGCAGTAGATGACGTCGGATGCGGCGACGATCTCGGGAGTAAGCTCGTGAGACTCGACGCCGAGTTGACCGCGGCCTTGGAGGGCGCTGCGGACCTTCTCGGGCAGATCGATCTGCTTGGGGGCGACAAGATTGATGGTGCAGTCGTAGTGCTTGAGTAGCTCGCACAGAGAGTGCACGGTACGACCGTACTTGAGGTCACCAACGAAGGTGATGGTAAGACCGTTGGCGGTACCAAGCTCCTCACGGATGGTGAAGAGATCAAGGAAGGCCTGGGTAGGGTGCTCGCGCGAGCCGTTGCCAGCGTTGATGATGGGGTGGTCAGCAGCTTCGGCGGCAACGTCGGCACTGTCATCGCTGGGATGGCGGAGGACGATGGCGTCACCGTATTGGTCAAGGGTACGGATGGTGTCTGACAAGGTCTCACCCTTCTTGGTGCTGGAGTGAGATTCGTTAATCATGATGCACTGACCACCAAGACGCTTCATGGCAGCATCGAAGGAGGATGAAGTGCGAGTGGAAGGCTCGTAGAACATCAAGCAGAGAAGCTTGTTCTTGAGAATGTCAAGAACACCATCGCGCTCAACACCAAGACGCATCTCCGAAGCAACAGTCATGAGAAGGTGCAATTCCTTTCTTGTGAACTGGTTGACCGAGGTGATGTCTCTGCCCTTGAGAGGAGAGTTGTGAAGGAGTTCCTGAAGGGTAGGGGTCTTCTTGGCAGCAGGCGTCTCAAGAGAGGTCGAGGGGTGGTCAGCGAAGGTCTGGTAGTCCTGGCTGGTGACGGCCATGTCATAATCGCGAGCGATGGCCTCGATCAAGATCTTGGCGTTCTTGACGTTGGTAACCAGAGGAGTCTGGTAGTCAACTGCCATTCTGCGAGTGCGGTAACCCTTTGACATGTAGTTGGCAGGGCGACGGAAGCGGTTGCTTGAAGGCAAGTTGATGTACAAGTCGATAAGGTTGTTGGCCAAGGCGTGGGTCAGAGAGTACTCGGTTCTCTGCTCATCATCCTGCAAAGCCTCCAAGAACTTGCAAGGAACGCCGTGCTCCTCGAGGAAGTCAGCGGTACCAGCAGTGGCGAACAAGCTGTAGCCGAGCTTGTGGAGCTTCTCAATTGAAGGCAGCAATTCCTGCTTGTCCTTGTAGGCACCGATGGACAGGAGGATGTTCTTCTTGGGCAGACGGAAACCAGTGGCGACGAGAGCCTTCATATAAGCCTCGTACTTGGTACGACCGAAACAAGCGACCTCACCAGTGGAAGCCATCTCGACACCAGTGACGGGGTCAGCACCAGAAAGACGGGAGAATGAGAATTGAGGAACCTTGACACCAATGTAGTCCTTGGGCATGGTGGTGGGAGGGTACTCCTGGAGGGGAAGACCAGCCATGGCCTTGGTGGCCAACTCGATCAAGTCAACACCAGTAACCTTGGAAACGAAGGGGAAAGATCTTGAAGCTCTGACGTTGCACTCAATGACCTTGATGTCGTTGTCCTTGGCGATGAATTGAATGTTGTAAGGGCCGGTGATGTTGAGAGCCTCACCAATCTTCTTGGTGGCCTCCTCAATACGTCTGACAGTCTCGGCGTCCAAGTCCTGAGGGGGTTGGATCAAAGTGGCGTCACCAGAGTGAACACCAGCGTTCTCGACGTGCTCGGAGATGAAGTGGCCAATCATGGTACCATTGCGGGCAACGGCATCCATCTCAATCTCCTTGGCACCCTCAATGTACTTGGTAATGACAACGGGATGGTCCTTGGAAACCTCAGCAGCCTGGTTGAGGTAGTTTGCAAGGTCGTGCTCCGAGTAAACAGTGTTCATGGCAGCTCCGGAAAGAACGTATGAAGGACGGACAAGAACGGGGTAGGTGACAGCGTCACAGAACTTTCTGGCCTCGTCAATGCTGGTCAACTCCTTCCACTGAGGTTGATCGACACCAATTCTGTCAAGCATACGCGAGAACTTGTATCTGTTTTCGGCAGAGTCAATCATCTCAGGGGAGGTACCCAGGATCTTGACATTAAGACGGTGGAGGGGCAGAGAGATGTTGTTAGGGGTTTGACCACCCATGGAGAGGATGACACCGCTGGATTGCTCGAGCTGGTAAATATCGAGGACGGTTTCGAGGGTGATGTTCTCGAAGTAGAGACGGTCGGCTTCGTCGTAATCGGTGGACACGGTTTCCGGGTTGTACTTTTAAGGACAAGTTAGCAAAGATTCAAGTAGATCAAGCAAAAATTGACAAAGCTGCAAAGAGACTTCACCGAAACCGAGTTCCCCTATCTTAGCATACCCGCAAGAGGCTGTCGAAATGCACGATAGTTTTGGTTCAGGGAGTGTTGCCATTGAGAGGAGCGATTCAAACATGCTCTCTCTGGACAATCATACCGATGCCAAAAACATCGTGCATTTTGATGGCCGGCAAGCGAGACGCCTCGAGGATGGGAGAGCTCGATTCTGAAGCGATTTCTGTGCCGCTGCATGCATGCGAGGTGTCACTTACGTTGATCATCACTGTTTTATACCCGTTTTCCCTCAAGGTGCGAACGGTGCGGACAGAGCACCAATCGAATTCAACGGATGAACCAATACGGTATACACCGGAGCCGAGGACCATGATACCGTTGTCGTTAAAGTCGATGTCACTCTCGACACCATTGTAGGTGGTGTAGAGGTAGTTGGTGTATGCGGGGAACTCGCCAGCAACGGTATCAATCTGCTTGACAACAGGCATGATGTCGTATTCGAGTCTGTGCTTGCGGACAGTCTGCTCGTTGGTGGACCAGAAGATACTCAGTTGCTTGTCTGAGAAACCGAGCTCCTTGGCTTGTCTGAAGAGCGACGAGGGAACGTCGTTGACCTTCTTGGTGCTCATCAGCTTGCCGAACTCGCTGAGGCCCTTGAGCTTGCTCAGGAACCACTTGTCGATTTTGGTCAGCTCCCAGATCTTGTCAACGGTGTAGCCAGAGTGCATGGCATTGGCAATGGCAAACATTCTCTGGTCAGAAGGAGTCTGGAGCTCCTGGTCGATGGACATAAGAGCGCTGGTCTCCTGGAAACCGAGGTTGCTGACATCGACAGCACGAATGGCCTTCTGGATGGCCTCTTCGAAAGTTCTACCGATGCTCATGACTTCACCAACACTCTTCATAGCAGAGCCGAGCAGGGTGGAGACACGAGTGAACTTCTTCAAATCCCAACGAGGGATCTTGACAACGACGTAGTCGAGGGAGGGCTCGAAACAAGCGCACGTGACCTTGGTAACGGTGTTCTTGATCTCGTTCAAGGGGATACCAAGACCAAGCTTGGCAGCAACGAAAGCCAGAGGATAACCAGTGGCCTTGGAGGCAAGAGCAGAAGAACGCGACAGACGAGCGTTGACCTCGATAATGCAATACTCTCTTGAGTCGGGGTTGAGAGCGTATTGGATGTTGCACTCACCAACGACACCAAGATGACGAATGACGTTGACAGCAGTGCGTCTAAGCATCATGAAGTCCTTGTCAGACAGAGTCTGCGAAGGAGCGACGACAATGGAATCACCAGTGTGAATACCCAGAGGGTCGAAATTCTCCATGTTGCAAACAGTGATGCAGTTGTCTTGGCAATCGCGGACAACTTCGTACTCGATTTCCTTCCAGCCCTTCATACTGCGCTCGATGAGGACTTGGGGACTGGCAGCGAAGGCTTTGTTACAGAGTTCGCGAAGCTGATCCTCGTTGTCAGCAAAACCACTGCCGAGACCACCAAGAGCATAGGCAGCACGGATGATCAGAGGGAAACCAATTTGTTTGCCGGCAGCCATGGCCTCCTCCATGTTGTTGGCAGAGGCGGACATGGCGCACTTCTCGCCAATTGACTCCATGGCGCGGGCAAAGAGCTCACGGTCCTCGGTGGTGATGACAGTATCAATCTGAGTACCCAGAACCTTAACGCCGAGGCCTTCGAATTCATCCTTGAGCTGAATACCAACTGACAGAGCGGTCTGACCACCGAAGGTACAGTAAATACCATCGGGCTTCTCCTGCTTGATGACCTTGCGAACAAAGTCGGCGTTGACAGGAAGGAAGTAGACCTTGTCGGCCAGACCCTTGGAGGTCTGGATAGTAGCGATGTTGGGGTTGATCAAGATTGTGTAGATACCCTCCTCCTTAAGAGCCTTGATGGCCTGCGAACCGGAGTAGTCGAACTCACCGGCCTGACCGATCGAGAGACCACCACTACCAAGAACGAGAACCTTCTTGACAGTGACTCTAGGGTTGGCCTTCTGGTTCTCGGCAAGATCACCGCCGGGGAACTTAATAGGCTGATGCATCATGCTGGAGTCCTGAATGACCTTCTGGACGGCGTCCAGGAAAACGTCGAAGAGGAACTCTGTGTCCTGAGGACCGGGGGCGCTCTCGGGGTGGAATTGGACACTGAAGTAGGGTCTGCTGATGTGGCGGATACCCTCGTTGGAGCCGTCGTTTGCGTTCACAAACAGTTCGGACCAGTCCTGGGTCAAAGTGCGGGAGTCGACGGCGTAACCGTGGTTTTGCGATGTGATATAACACTTGCCGGAGATCAAGTTGGTAGCGGGAATATTGTGTCCTCTGTTACCATACTTCATCTTGACCGTTTCAGCACCCGAAGCGCGGGCAAGAAGCTGGTGTCCCAAACAAATACCGAAAATGGGCACTCTAGCCTCGCGAATGTTGGCTTGAATGTTCTTGACAGTCTTCTCCATCAATGCCGGATCACCGGGACCGTTGGAGATGAAAAGACCATCATACTCCTTGCCGGCCAATGAAGGGAAGTCGTAGTCCCAGGGGACGACCTGGACCTCGACGCCGCGCTTGACGAGACATCTAAGTTGGTTGTACTTGAGACCAACGTCGACGCAGACAATGCGAATGGGTCTGCCCGAGGGGTGCTTCAGGGCGTTTGACGGGTCTGGCGAGTAGATCTTGGGTTCCTTGATCGAGACTGGAGCATGTCAGCAGCAGACTCACAATTGATGCTGTCGAGTAGCCTTACCATCTGCGACCAAGTTCTTGTTGTTGGGGTTGGACCATTCAACCTCCTCGAAATCAGCCTCCTCTTGGGACTCGCCGTTGCTGAGAGTGATGCCATTGGTGATGGGGGCATTGGATTGAGAGCCAGACTTCTGCAGGCGCATACGGCCGAGCATGCTTCCCTTCTCGCGGATGATCTTGGTGAGGGCGCGGGTGTCGACGCCGCAGAGGGCGGGCACGCCTTGCTCCTTCAGCCATTTGCCCAATGAAGAGGTGGCCAAGTAATGTGAGTAGTCTTCGCCGCAGTAAGAGGCAACGATCAGACCAGAGACGTGGATCTGAGAGGCCTCGAAGTGAGCAGGGAGGTCCTTGAGGAGAGGGTCCATTTCGTTTCTGTCGGGCACACCATAGTTGCCGACCAGGGGGTATGTGAGGACCAGGATTTGGCCTTTGTATGAAGGATCAGTGATAGATTCCTCGTAGCCGACCATGCCAGTCGAGAAGACCAGCTCGCCAGCTACGCTCTTCTCAGCACCGAAGGATGTGCCTACGGCAAGACGGACACTTTCCGTGCCTTCTCTTGCCTCAAGGGCGATGAGTTTATCTCCAGTGTGGCCAGCCATTGTGCAAGACGAGGCCAGTTTGAACTGATGACACAAGAAAAAAGGGAAAAGAATTGAGAGCTGTATGCAATTGAAAAATCTCCAGGCTTGGCGATCCCCGCGATGAGGAACTTCGATGTCTGTGCGGGCTGCGTCACAATTTTGGTCAATGTTTCTCCTGTAAATCGATGGAAGATGGAGAAGATGTTGTTCTGGAGTGGAAGAGAAGAACTGTCGAGACTTGGAAGAGCTTTGAATTGCCGATTAAATGGCATGTGGAGTACGATGTGAGTGAATCTACAAGCTTTCACAGCCAGCTCAAGCACATTCACCTGCATAAAGCATGCAAAACTTTTTCACCTGAGTGGGCGCCGAGTCAGGCCGTTGGCACGCAAAGCATCACAATTTCGTTGAGTGCGGTATCGCTGAGCTTCACTTCCAGAGCTCTGCTGCAAGCAACGACTCGATCTATACTGGTCCACTCTACTGCCTCGTGAATAGCAAGGCGATGGAAATGGTTCAAATTGAACACTTTGCAGCCCCTGAAGGTGGTTCCTGCGGCCAGCGGGAGTGCGGGAAGATCAAGCTGCACGCTGCTGCAGCACGACAAGCCGAGGGGTACGCCGCTAGCGGAGGACATTGCCCTTAATTAATGGCACTTAACCAGAATTAATGTCAATTAACAGCATTATTCGGTCATCACGACTCTTGCAGCTTTCGATGAGGTCAGCAGCTTACAAGCTACATTCGAGCTCTTCTCACGACAGGCGACTTGATATATAACAACTTGTTGCTCATAATCAAAAAACGCATGTTGTCCTTTCTAAGACGCTCTCAATTGATCAACTCACATTTGAAACCTCTACACGCTCGCACAATGGCCGTCAGTTCTCATATTCATTGCTTCGGAACCAACAGCATGCTGATATACTAGTAGACTCAAGACAAGAAGAAGGACATTCTCAACTGGGTCGATCCCAAGGATAAGTCTGGCGAGTTCAAGAGACAGCAGTCTGTCTTCCGTGACTTCATCAAGAACGAGTCTGGTGCCGAGTTCCCTGCCGAGAAAGGCAGATATCACCTCTATGTGTCCTACGCATGTCCTTGGGCCCACCGTGCTTTGATCGTCCGTAAGCTCAAGGGTCTCGAGGACATAATCTCCTATACCTCAGTTCACTGGGAGATGCTTGAGAAGGGTTGGCGATTCGCAACGCCTAATGAGAACATTCCTGGAGAGAACACTACACCGGATCCTCTTCACGAAGGCTACACCCATCTCCGCGACATCTACTTTGAGAACAACAAGGACTACGAAGGTCGCTTCACCGTGCCTACTCTCTACGACAAGAAGCAGAAGCGCATTGTCAACAACGAGAGCAGTGAGATCATCAGAATGATGTACCACGTCTTTGACGACCTGCTACCTGAGAAGTTCAAGAACATCGATCTTTTGCCTTCTGGCCTCGAGAAGCAAATCGAAGAGACAAACGAGTGGACTTACAATGACATCAACAACGGTGTCTACAAGTCTGGTTTCGCAACGTCAGTTCCGCATGCACCTCAACTTTGCCAAATGCCTACTGACCTTACTCTAGTACTCAAGAGGCTTACGAGAAGAACGTGAAGACTCTTTTCAAGTCCCTTGACCGTGCCGAGGAGGATCTTGCCAAATCTGGCGGCCCCTTCTACTTGGGTGACAAGTTAACCGAGCTCGATGTCCGCCTCTACACAACCATCATCCGATTTGATGCTGTTTACGTCCAGCACTTCAAGTGCAACATTCGCGACATCCGCAGCGGCTACCCGCATTTGCACAAGTAAGTTCAAGTCATGTCAAGCGGAAATCAATCATACTAACTTACCTAGGTGGATGCGCAACCTGTACTGGAACAACGATGCTTTCAAAGATACGACCGAATTCACTCACATCAAGTCGCACTACACCAAGAGTCACAAGCAGATCAACCCATTCTCGATCACTCCTGTCGGCCCGATCCCTGATATCCTCCCTCTCGATCAAGATGTACCTGCTGCTACCGCCGCCATTCGTACAACGAACCAGTAGAGGATTCAAGGATGAGATTTCGATATTATTGTACGCTAGCGAGTCTTTACAGTCTTTCGACTCCAAACATGAGAGAAAGCACATCTTACGAGCCAACATATCGTGATTCATGATCCCGATGTTCACATCCAATTTACCGTTGCATCTCTCCATGTAGTTCCCAGCCTTGTGCAACGTCGATTGGACTTGAAAACAAGGCAGGCAAGTGATCTAGCCAGGGCTATGCTGAGGCGCCATGTCTCTGATTCTTCCGGGGTGCTGGCCGTACTGGGCCGCTTAGAACCGTAAGGGCACGATGACAGATGTTATCGTCTCTTTGGCTGTCTGCGTGTCACATAAGGATTATTTGTCGTCATGCCGTAGAAGCTTGTCTGGTAAATCATGCAACCGAAGCCGGGAACTTGAGAAGAGAGCTACGAGTTGAATAATAATGCCGTTTCTCGATGAAGAGGCCGAATTCGTCCAGCCTTATCCCGAGCCACGAGTCTCGGCTACAGCTTTGTCTCGGATCCTGTACGAATCTACGATTCGTCTCGGAGCGCGCTGCGAAAAGAGCCACGTTGGATCCTGGAACGAATGTGTGTCATGGTGGGTGAAAGTTCATTGGAAAAGGTTAATTTCATGCTCCAACACAGAAAGCATGTAAGCGCTCTAGACCTTTGTGCTCTCGCCAAGACCCATAACTCTCGACATATTACACGTATCGGAGAGAGAAGTGTCCCCGAATCAATTGACTCCGATCCGAGAACATCAAAGGCCAAGCATTCGCTCCAACCTCGAAAAGGAACAGCCGACCGCGTGCTGCTGTTGCCTGGCCATTGTTGTTGCTCGCTGAAGACTTCAGGTGTGTTCAGCTGGCGCAGTTGTTGAGCGCCTGCGACCCACTTGTAAGGTGCAGATTCTTCCGTAGGGGGCTCCTTATGTAGCATATCCTCAAGTCACTGAGCTGGTACTGAAGTTCATCACGTCCAGTACGAGTATGTCGTAAGAATTCGAAGACCTGGATGCTCGTACTGACTTGTGCTGCAAGACATCTGCCGCCATCTACGGCAACGGGCCGTCGAGTGTGTGAAGATCGGTGTTATCGAGATCTTCAACTCTGCATCAATGAGAGATCTAGGCTGTCTATGCAGTTGCTTGACCAATATTGTGCATGAAAAGTCCCTCTGCATCGCTATGTGCTTGTCAGATCGGCGATGGTATCCCTGAAAACACGTTTGGGCTGAAAACTCGTACGCAAGCTTTACCGACTTGAACAAAGTCCTCTGCAAGCCACCGGAATATCCGATAAACTCAGAGATCCAAAAGGTCAGTGAGAAAGTTGTCACGGTTGCGAGGAAACGTTCGGCAGCTTTTCCGAGATACGCTCTGATTGGGCAGAAGAACTTCACTCTTTCCAACGTCGCGACCAAACACGCATTGGGTTCACGGAAACGGTCTTGGATTCCACGTGCCCCGCCAATCTGTCAGCGCGAGTCTAGACCTGTGGCTTGCGCAGGAAATAATATTCTGACAAAACTCGCACCAAACTCAAGCCTTCTGCGCAACACAAACCGGCAAGCCCGACTGAAAAGGCGCCTCTTCTTATTTTGGCGTAAACCATTGACCGCATTTGTACCGCAAGGTAGGTTTTGGCGTACTATGATCTTGGAAAAGGCAGTGGCTTTTTTCTCTCTGCTGAGATCATGGCGTACGCGATGCACTCTTGCGCAACGCGTTTGACCTGACAGTGGACCCCGTAATGCAGGGGCTCAAGATACAACTCATCTGTAGCAAAGATTTCGAAGGATTCAGCCCCGGGAAGTCAAGTTCAAGGTAGTTGTACATCACAATTCATATCGGGATGGGTTGCAGGCCACACTCGGACGCGAGTCCACCGACGTCTGCCCGTTCACACCAGCAACCGAACAGTCGCAACGCTTAAACATTGACACTTCCAAAAGAGCTTAAAGTTTGCTAGGTTCAGTTCTCTACCCCCTGAATGGGCCCTGGAGAAGCTTGTTGTTGACAGCGCAGATCACTTGCTGGAATCAGTCAATCCACTACTCTGGTCTCGAATACATATATCTCATATCGTCTTCTTATCCTTGCCTTTTGGTTTTCATTCTTCAGCAAACCAATACAAAGTCATCACTCTGGTAGACAATCATCAACATGAACTTCGCCTACTCCAACACTATGGGTGCCTTCCCTCAACAAGCCTTCTACACATCGACCATGGCCAACAACCAATGGCTACTGCAACAACCCAAGGACTCGGGCTACGCCAGTGATGACCATGACCTCTTCGAGAAGGCTTTCGAAGCCCAACTTCCCAGCATTCCTCAAGTCTCGTCGATTCACATGAGCCAACAAACACCCATGTCAGCATTCTCAGATTCATCATCATCAGAGGCATCAAGCGCTGGTAGCCACAGCAGTCCCTTCGAATATGCCGACTCACTCTGCACGCAATCAAACTACAACAACCAATGGAACCCTTACGAGAGTCTCAACATGGGTGTCAAGAAACTTTCCATCGATGCTGGCATCACTACAATGACTGGTTACTGCGACATCGACTCTATGCTCACTGCTGCCTACCACAACACTAGCGCTTCTCAACCTAAGCGCTTCAGTGCCTTTTCTCAATCATCCTCTCCTCGCGGCTCCACATCAAACCAACAAACTCCTCAACAAGAAGAAGCTTCATCAGTAGAAGCACCTGCTTCACCAGCACTTGGCCGTCCTCGTGGCCGCGTACCTCACACGGCCGTCGAGCAACGCTACCGCGCAAACCTGAACGACAACTTCACACGTCTGCGCAACGCAGTACCTGAGATTGCCACTCTGCAACCCGCAAGAAGCGGACAACCTCCCAAGCCATCAAAAGCTGAGGTCCTCGCTGCCGCTGCCGAATACATCAGGCAACTCGAAGAGGAGAATGAGATGCTCAGAGAGAGCATGATGAACGCCGCCGCTGGCGAGCTGAGAAGAAAGAGAGCCAAGACTGGTTGATCGTTTTCTATCTATACTTGTAATGACTGGTCCTGTATATGAGAAGTGGTGTAATGTATATAATCAAAGTGGTGTCAGGGGGAAAGCGGCGTTCTGGTTCAACGCTGGGCAAGCAGGATTGGGGAGTCTTTGGTTCATTTCTCTTGTCGATATACCCGCTTGGTTCTTCCAAAATTCAGATTTTCTTGTTCTCATTTCTCAACATCCTTCTCCCTCTCTCTCTCTTCTCTTGCACTCTTCGTTCCCTCCTTGGACGAAGACCGCACAGGCTTGGCAAAATTGAAACCTCTCAGTGTCTTGGATCTGCCTTCTCCATCCCGACGGCCGAGTACGGAAATCTTATGCCTACCTGTCAAAGTCAATCTGTATTTCTCCCTCCCACGTTTGATGGTCTGGAGCTCTGCAAGTCGATGAAACTGTTGTCGAGACTCCATGCAGGGTACATTTTAATGGATCTTTCACTTTCGAACCAAGCTTATACCTTCCCATCCCTCGGGTTTGGATCTTGCTATATCGAGCCACAGATCTTGCCTTCGATCCCACAGTTGGTAATTCCGTCTTGAAATCTTGATTTGTGTCCATCATCTTCTCTACACCAACCACTGGCAAAGCATTTTTCCTCCTCGGATCGCTTCTTTCTGCTTCAATTCACCGGCAGAGAGTTTTTACGCTTCGCATTGCACTGGTATTATTACTCGAGTAGTAAGAGACTTCGATACAAATCCAGGCACCGGTCTTCTAGATCACTTCTTTCTGCATTCGTGTTGATGGGTTGTTCCTGCATCCTTTCTTTCCTCGATCCTTCAGCATCCACATCTGTTATATTCGATCCTCTTATAGTCGTTCCATCCTCACCCGTCGTTCCTTCTCTCAATCCTTCCATGCATCCTTCCATCAATTTTTCCATATCATCCTGCTTTTACGGCCGTATGTTCTTAAATCATGAGATTCTTTTTGCAGAACGAGTCATGACAGGAGTTCGGATATGCTCGGTCTTGCGTCTTTTCCTTCTTTCCTTCCAATATATCCAAGACTGCTCAACTCATTCTCCAGGGTCTTGCTTCTCGTATCTGATCGATCTTGTTTTTCGGGTCTGTTTGACATGAGGATTGAGACCGTGGATACTGGTCGCTACTGCCCTAGCTAGTGTCCTGTTGGCCGCTCATAACGCTGTCGAGATGTATCGATAGCTTCTTTCTTGTCTGCTTTGTAGGAAGTTCCTCCGTTGACTAGTCTACTTGCCTTGTTTCCTCGGGAAGTGGTGCGAGGAGTGGAAGGTGCGAACCACCTCGATCGATCGTTCCTTCCTTCTTCCCTCGAAACTACTGGGTAGATTCTTTCTTTCTCTTGGTTCAGCCAATTACACCTTCCGCGTTAGATGAGCTCCGGTAAAGTATTGAAAGGTGCAATTGACCTCGGTCGTTCCTTCCTTTCTTGGAAAATCTCTGAATCGTTCCTTCCATTTGTGTATGCCTGATCGTGCCTTCCCCGTCTGCCACTGCTCACCGAAAATGGAAGGCGCAAACATTGTTCCTTCCCATCTTATTATGTGTTGTGTCGCTATTCCCCTTTGACTCTTTAAGACTGTTCTTTCGACCCCATTTAACAACTACCGTGATTCTATATCGCCATCTTTCTTGGCCATATCTTATTCCTCTGGATAGTGTTGTTTAGACACCACCTCCTAATCCAAACGGTTCCTGTACATGACGAAAGACTACATTACGGAAGCCTCGAAATGGACTTAGGTAGTCATGTTGCAATCAGAGAAAGAGTCTAGTGTGCTAGAAGAAGTTGTACTAACTAAGATCTAAAAATAAACCACTAATTTAGACAGACAAGACGTGCAAGATAGCCTATGTACATCTTAGTCCGCAAAGTGCCCTACCTAGGACATTTGATAGCATTACCCTAGTTGCGAATTTTTTAGTAGATAGCACTAATTGTTCGGAGTCTATTACATTAACCATCAGAAGCAAGTCTAGTCCTAGAGAAGAGATGCTATTTGTTACAGAGAGGAATAAATGACAAGATCTACAAATACTTACAAGAACAGCAACGGAAACTATCGGTAGTGCTTAGAGAGCCGTCTTTCGGCTACCTCGATCAAATGAGCGTTGTTCTTTATTCTCTCGCTCTAATCCCGTTCCTTCCCTCTGTGAGTCTCTTGGTGGATAGCCCTTTCCTTTTTCTGTCGATTCTCGCGAAACTCGGAAAGTACGAGTATCCTAGGTCGTTCCTTTCTTTCTCGTGAATCTCTTACGGGTCGCTCATTCTTTTTCCGTTTTGTGTAATCGCTCCTTCCTTGGATGTGTTTGCCTGTTTCTTCTGATCAACATCTTCGGCAATTGGAATGCAATCGGTCGCTCCTTCTTCACTGGCCCAAGACTCTTTACACCCTCTCTCGGAGGCTTTCTGGGTTGCTTTGTCCTTCTTTCGCGGAAGGTAGAAGGTGCAGATATTCCTGGTCGTTGCTTCCTTCACAAAGATCCTTGGTCGCGCTTTCCCTCGTAAGAGCACCATATCCCATGACTTGTCGTTTTCCCCTTCTCTACAAAGAATGGATGGTCTGTCTACGCTCACTTGTTTTGACGCAGGCAAGATGGCTAATCAAAAGGCCCTGGAAAGATGCGAGCATGAGGTAAAGCACTTCTTGCATTTTGATAGACACGTATACCACTTGAGCCAATAAGCAAAGCAAAATATCAATCAACCAACAATACCTGGACTTCCTTGTAACATGAGCACCACGTTTTGCTTTTCTCTCAATCCAAAGTAGCAATGGGGGTTGCCACAACCTCAGCTCCGGACGTAGCAGTATAAGTAAAAGTAGCACAACCAGCCGGACACTCGGTCTCACAAACCGCAACCTCCGTCTGCGTGACCGCATCACCACAGCTTGGCACCGTAGTCGTAGTCTCGAATACACAAAGCGGTCTTATGCACTCTGAAGTGTCGAATGTGCATGCCGGGTTGATTGCCGTGGTGGTGACAGTGTATGGAGCACATTGACCAGGAATGTTTGTGGGAGAAGGCTCAGAGGTAGGGAGGATGATGGGACCGCCTGGGTTGATGGTTGGTTGTATGATAGTGGGTTCGGGGTCTGCGATGGGCTGCTCTGTGCTGGGCTCAGGAGCAATGGTCGGTTGGACCATGACAGGATCGTCTTCGACGGTTATGGTCTCGGTATAGCAAGGCGCGCAGGAGCGTACACATGCTGTGCGGGTCTTTGTGGCGCAGTAGGAGGTGGGAATGGATGTTGTGGTTGTTACGGTACAGGTTGGCTCAAGGCAGTTGATGGCCGGACAGCCAGCTGGTGTGGTGTAGGTGATTGAGATTGGGCAGCGAGTACAAGCTGCTGCATGTGCAGTGCTAGTATGTTGTTAGACATTGCATGATCAAGAGTCAACGCAGACGATGGAGCATACCTAGAAAGAAAGCCTAGGAGGGCAATATGGTTGAGAAAGCGAAACATGATGATGATCGTGAGCAGAAGAGGTGAGTCGATGGAAGTTGTAGCAGCTGATAAATCAATCAAGCTTATAGAATGATGGACGCAATGAAGGCAGAACAACCGGGAATGCAAGGCTTCTTTTATGTCCGAAGAGTGAGATGCGCGTGAACATGTCCAGAAATAAAACGCCTTAACCGTTTCTTGGGAGCTATGCAGTTTTGCTACGGACTTACGAAGGAAGGAACGAAGGAGGGGTTGAAGTTCGTATCGATAGTATCACATACCTCAGTTGAGACTCACGCAGGGGCAGAGTTATGTGTTACTGTACATCAAAAAGGCGCAGTGAAGACACCAAGAGAGACTATGCGCAATAGTTAGGTCTTGCCTAAAACAATCCGCGAAAAGTCAAAAGGCGAACAGGCGATCATGATGTAGTTATCTGGGGATTGGTGCCTCTAGTTTATCTTCTCCTGTAGAGCGCGACAATCATCATGCAGAAACGCTGGTAGATCTTCGTACGAGAAGAAGACGCCGGGCGTTTGATGTTCAATATGGCCAAGACCTCTTTTTATTCCCTTTTGGACTTCATTCCTGGATAATACAAGAAACCACGCACCAAAAAACGCCATGCATGTGCACCTGACCAGCCTCAGGGCAGTAGTAGAGCAAGAAAGAAGATGTTAAGTACAGGAAAGAGATAGCGGAAAGGAAACAGTCGGGTGTGGTGTTACAGAATGGAATGCTTGGAGCAAGTCATGGCGCCAAGCTCTGACTGCAGCACGACGATGAGACACTGAGGGGGTCGGGCCTCATGACCGTTCATTGATCATCTCTGTAATGAAGATCCAGAAATGGTAGAGGATGAAAGTGTGATGTGATGATGTCGTAAGTCAAGAGATTGTTTAGGCAGCCTTGGGCTTCTTGGTGCCGTACTTTGATCGTGAGGTGATTCTGTTACCGACACCGCCCTGTGGAGAAATTAGTGTGCTGAAAGGAAAGATGGTAAACAGAATAACGAACCAGATCCAAGGCACCTCTGACAAGATGGTACTTGACACCGGGGCAATCTTGCGAACGACCACCGCGGACCAGAACGACCGAATGCTGCTGGACGTTGTGACCTGTGAACACTCTCGTTAGCCATACGGCCTTCGATCCATCCTCATGTTCCATCAATGCGATAGGTTTTCTTTCAATGTTCCAGTCCTCTTCTTCCTGCAAGTGATAACGCACCTTCACCAGGGATATATGCCGTGACAACTCTTCCATTACTCAATCTTACTCTCGCAACCTTGCGCTCTCCGGAGTTGGGCTTCTTGGGCTTCGTGATACCCACACGCACACAGACACCCTTCATCTCCGGTCTATCCTTCAATTGCGGCGATGTCGGTTTACGGGCTCTTTGCGCGACACGGCAGCCGCGCATGACCTGGTTGTATGTGGCCGAGAATGGTGACGATGTGCTGAATGCGCGTGGTGAAGAGGCGATCGGTGTGCGGAGACTGCTGCTGAGGACGGAAAAGTTGGGACGCGCTGTGGCAGGTAGCCTGAATAGGCGGGTGAAGAGGTTGAGAGCCATGTTGGGCGTATGGCGACGTGTGTGAGTGCGGTATAGACGTCTTCCTGTCGCAGATGTTCAATTGTTCAAGCTGCAACGAGTTCGCCGCGGGAATGCCCAAAAAGGCTTAGACATGCTTGGCACCCACATTTATTCTTTTTTGCTTCACGAAGAATAACTCACATCGAACACTTCCCGCCTGACTACCGGGGTGTCGTTCGTTTCTTTTGGAAAGACAGCCGGAATGATTGGCACATCTCTTGATTGTATCGAGCTATATGTGCGGCCAGGTGAGTAATGTAAGGCTGGGGTTTACGGCCAAAACTTGCCGCCTGATGCTGCGCCCACCTATAGCAGGCCGTAGGAACATGCATCCTTCAAAGAGGAAGGCGCGAAGAGCGCGAAATGCCGCTCTGATTAAAACCCCGTGAACTTCCACCAAAATCGTCTCATCTACAGAATGACCTCCATTCGGTGGATATGGCAGAACTTGGTATCGCTAGTGGGGTCGCTGGCCTTCTGAGTCTGGTGCTCGACGTGATACAGGTCACAGGCAAATACATACAGGCAGTTTCGACCTCCAATCGTAGCGTGCTTGATGTGCTTGATACCTTGACTTCGCTGCAAGCCATCTTCATCCGGTTCAAAAAGCATGTCGACAATACCTATCTCAGCAATGTCATCTCTACAGGGCCTCCGATCATATCGTCTTCGACCATGATCGCATGCGAAGACCGTCTCAAGAGGTTGAAAACATTGCTGGAGAGCTACCTGAACGATGAGGGCCGTCTGAAGAAGAGGCACGCTCTGGCTTGGCCTCTTCGAACCGACCAGACGAAGGATTTACTCGTCAGCTTGGAGCGTCATCGCGACAACTTCCATGCAGCGCTCTCGGCAGACGCTCTTGACCTCTCCTTAGCTACTCACGCAAAGCTGTCGGAGCTAGGGTTGGATGAACACCTTCGCAGTGTCGTTGATTGGCTATGCCCGCAAGGCATAACGGTGTCACCCCAGTTGGAGTCAGAGGTCGACACAACTCATGGCTTCTGTAAGAAGCCTAGTCTCTTGAACTGGATGGCTAGCCCTGGCAAGATTCTTTGGTGCTATGGAAATACGGGATGTGGGAAAACTGTTCTCATGTCGCTGCTTTATCGCGACTGGAACCAGATCTTTACGTCGAAGAGATACCACACTTTCGCCTATTTTCATGACTATCAGGAAGCGAAGCAACAGTCAGCGGATGCACTTGTGAGGAACTTGCTTGCGCAGATCATCAGAGAACGAAGCGATGTGCCTATGGAGATCGACAAACTGTACACCGACGCAAAGTCAGGGATTCAAGCGCCTTCGAAAACTCGTCTGCGAGGTACACTCAGCCAGTCACTCAAGACAATCCATAACGTTGTCATCCTCATCGACGCTTTTGACGAATGCCAATTCAGAGCTGATAACCTATCGGTGCTGCGATCATTGGCAGCCTGCGGAGCTTCAATACTGGTCACAAGTCGAAAGACACCCGATATCGAGAGCTTGTTCTCTAAAGACCAGCAACTCGAGATCAGGCCAGATGATTCCGATATAGCCAAGATGGTCGACAGTAAACTGACCGAGATCGAGGATGATTTGGAGCTTGATCAAGCCTTCAAAGACGATGTGATTGGTAACATCGTCGACCGATGTGGTGGCATGTAAGTCGTTATCCCCTGCTTCAAATGTGGCTGGATGAGGTCCATTCAGGCACTCCTTCAAGCCTGCCTCCCCTATGCTCGTGAGACGCAGGACGTTGGCTATCAAAAGGCATGATGTTATTTCGATACATGAGCTGGACCGCGAGATTACCTGAAGGAACGCGCTCTCTGTCGGTCAACTTGTCGTCGTCAAAAGCATTTGATGGACTGCTTATCAGGCCCGGTGCTAGTGGGGCCCGTGGTTTTTCTGCTTGGCCGCTGTCCGAATCAAAAGCTGACTATGTGCAGTTTCCTACTTGCCAGATTGATAGTGAACGACCTTCTCGGGACTAGTAGCCGGAAAGAACTTCGCAAGGCACTCGTAGGACTACCAAAGACATTACCAGAGATGTACCGGAAGACGATGGATCAGATCAAGCGCTCCAGACATGCTGACTTGGCGATGAGAGTCGTTCAATGGGTCATACTTGCCGCCCGCCCGCTGCGGATTCAGGAACTTCGCCATGGCCTCGCGGTAGAACTCAGGACGTCAGAACTCGACGAAGACAATCTGACAAGCAAGAAGACAATCATGTCTGCTTGCCTGGGGCTGCTTACGATGCACACCGACGGCTTTGTTCGATGTGTACATGCGTCGGCTTTCGAATTCTTAGCCGAACAGGATCTTGAGACTACCAAAGCTGGACATTCTGATATCGCTGGAGCTTGTTTGACGTACTTGTCTTACAAAGTCTTCGATGAGCCCTGTCAGCGCAGCGAGGAACTTGAAGATCGAGTTGCAACCAACCACTTTGCCTGTTACGCGGCACAAAATCTGGGTTTCCATTGTCGACATATCGAGACCGAGTTCACGCAACAATTTTCAAGTCTTCTCGACAATGAGGGTTCGCGTAGGAGCAGCACCCAGCTTTGTTACCATCGAGAGATCAAAGACAAAGTCCTTCGCCAAGAAGCCTTTTCCATGCTTCCTAGGGGTCAAACAGCCCTACAGGTAGCTTGCAGGCTAGGCCTTATTCAGAAAAGCGAGCAAATGATACAATCTGGCTGTGATATATCTGCGTCTGATGCTCAGGGTTGGACAGCACTCACCACTGCCTCTTCATATGGTCACCTTCATATTATTCGAGTGCTTGTAATGGCCGGCGCAGATGTCAATAACCAAGACATACACGGATGGAGCCCTCTAATTTGGAGCGTACTCAAGAACAACGTCGATGTTGCTCGAGAACTACTGACCGCAGGCGCATCTATCAGTCTGGCCGACGAGAACGGATGGACAGCTATGCACTGGGCAGCCAGTATTGGAAACTTGGAAATGATCGACCTCCTCTCACCCGCTTGGGACCGGCTGTATGAGTCCAGGAGCACCGAAGACTATGGAAAAGCGAAGTCAAAGATACCAGACGAGTGTCTAGAGCCTCTTTTGATCGCTGCCGACTATCGAAACGACTCCGCCCTTGACAAGATGATCGACGTCCATTCCAACTCGTTTCGAGCCATTGAAGTAGATCGGCCTCTCGATACAAGTGGGCTCTTTCGTTTTTTGAACAAGGAAGAATACATCGCTCGAAGATATAACCTGGGACGCCCTAACTTGCCTTCTTTGGTGTTTCCGGAACGCTTTTCGGTGAAGCTTTTCGACTCCGCTATCAGATCCAATCACCTAAGCATGGTCAAACTTCTGGTCGAGCGAGGCATGAAAGACGAAATGTACCGTGAGGTGAATGGAAGAAAGCCTTTACACACTGCTGTCTTTTGCAACACTCCTGAGATACCTCAATACCTCATCGATCATCATTTTGACCTCTACGCAAAAGACGCAAAGGGTTACACCGCCTTGAATATTGGACTAAGAAACGGCACGCTTGAAATGATTGAGTATCTACTGAGTCTACCCGCGGCAAAATCTGTCATACAGGGTAGCCGAGGGAGCACTCTTCATCTGATCTGGAGTAATCAGCGTATTCTCCTCAATCACGGTATCGAATCTCCTCAAAGCAACCATCAAGCGTCCCACATGCAAGCCTGGGGCGTACGACGGGCCTGGACCGCAGAAGCACATGCACGAATATCAGAAGCTCAAGTGGCCACCGCGAAACAGTTACTAGCACACGGCGCCGATGTCAATGCTCCAAACGAATTTGGCGAAGAACCCATTTTCCACCCACTCAAATGCAGCAGCCAAGCCGTCGAGCTTCTCCTGACACACAAAGCGAAAACCGATATCCTCGACAACGATGGGAATTCTCTACTCCATCACTGTATCGATCGCGACCGCCTGAAAACACAACTACGAGAGCGAGACGGCACATATATAGTTAACCACGAGCAGGACCCACAACTCGTCGAATTACTCGTCAAATACGGAGCGAATCCGGATATCGTCAACAAATATGACGAAACACCTTTACACTTACTCGTTACACAAAAGGCGACAGAGAAGCAACTGGCAACCCTGCGATGCTTGCTCGAGAGATGTGAATCTGGTACTGTTAATGCGCTTAGCGATAAGCGGCCGAGTAATGAGGAATTCCATAATGTGAAATATCGATCGAGGACTGGGGATTATATTGATGGGTGTAAGGAGGTGCTTAAGAGAAGTCCGATGGATCTGGCGTTGTTGGTGGGTAGTGCTGAGGTGGTGGAGGAGTTGAAGAAATATGGTGCTGTGGCGTACTCGGTGAAGGAACCAGAGGTCGAGCCTGAGATCACGATGGCACTGGGTAATTGAAGACGCCTTCCCTGTAGAGCGCTCAGGTAGATAGCCGATTGTCAAAATGCAAAATGTAGAAGCAATGTCCAATGGAGAAGGATCAGTTGAGAAGCTCTCGCTAGACTGCTCTAGATTACCCGAAAGGTTTTGCGCGTTCTGATGGCGAGTCTGGAGAGCCCTCGGCAGCTGAGATGATAGGCTGAGGTCGATTCAAGTGCATTGTTCGTCTGTCCAAGTAGTACCATAATCAATGTTTTCTTGTTATTTTCAGAAGTATGTCTGTCAAAATCAGTGACCCGCCTGATCTATCTCTCGACCGTACTCCTTCTATCTTTTTGCCATTTTCCTATACCGGGCTAACCAATTCTACCAGTCTATTTGCACTTTTGAGTAGATGATACTGCACTTTTGACGGTCGGTTTAGAAGGTGGGCTTGACACCAGCCTGACCCTTCTCGTAGGCTTCGACACCTTGCTTGGCGGCCTCTTGTACGGTGACCTTGCCCTCACTGGAAATGATGGTTAGTTTTGGAAAACGATAGACAGAAGAGGCAGCTACTTACACAACTTGCTGGACTTTGGCCTTGATCTGGCTCCAGTCTTCGAAGACGGTGAAGGGAATGTTGTCTCTAACACAGAACTGAATGAGATCTGGCAGACGTTAATTTCCTGCCCAGATGGAATATGATATTGTAGACCTACCGTGTCCAGACTTGGCGAATAAGAGGTCGGTCTCCTTGGCGGCGCTCAAATCCGAAACACCATCACCAGCGTAGAACAGAGTAGGACGCTGATCAGCAGGAAGCTGGGCGTAAGGACGGATAGTCAAGCTCTTGTCATGACCGAAGTGAGAGTCGTCGTGGTAGACAAGCTCCCAACCACCCTCCTCGTTAACCTGCTTTCCGGGTCTGGCCTGGATGTTGTTGCAAATGACATCAATGTACTTTGCGTCCTCACCGACCAACTTCTCGAGGATGGCGCGGATGATGGGCTCCATACCGGAGGACAGAACAACAGTGGGGATGTTGTTCTTGATGGCCCACTTCAGGTAGTCGTTGAAGCCAGGGTCGAGCTTGACGTTTTCTGAGACGTACTTGATGCACTCGTCGTAAGGCATCTTGACGCTGTCCATCATACGCTTGAAAGAGTCTCTGCGGCTTGTATTAGACACGGATCGGTTTTTTTTCATTGATGACGGTTCTGTACCTGAAACTCTCGGTGCCATTCAGGACATTCATGTTACCCTCACGTCTCTTCTCGTAACCGAAGCCGACATTGTCGGTCTGGTTGAACAGTTAGATTTACAATCTTGCGCGTCAAGTGGACTTTTTGTTCCAGAACAGATATTAGATCTGGACTGGAAATTATAGGAGCTCACCATGAAGTCGTTGCCTGGAACAAAATCAGCATTCGCAGTCAAGAAAATTGTTCAGGCATATGTGTATCGTGAGAATATGTTCAATTCGATTGTAAAAGCAATTGCAGATATAGAGCAGATATAGAGCAGATATTGGTACTCCGTACTGTATCTGGAAATGATGTTTTCCTGAAATTTGAGACGGTGGATGCGTCGAGACAAAAACGCGGATACATGAATGGAATTGTGGCAACATAGAAGGATATTACTCACTGTCAAAGAGGGTGATAGTGCCATCGAAGTCGGTGAAGAAGATGAACTTGGGGTTCGTCTTCATAGCGGGGAGTGATTGGGCCATGATGTGTGATGTGAGGAATATGTAGATCAAAGAGAGAAATAGCAGAAGATCAGGAGTAAAACTCGATATAAGAGTTGATATGCAGGGCCAAAAGAGAGACTCGACTTTGCGTTGAGGGACTCAAAAAGTTCGGTGAACCAAGCAATCGACAACGCACCTTCCGCATACGTCAGGGTAAACACATTGGCAAAATTCGGCAATATTCGGCGCAGATCAGAAGAAGGCTCCACCGAGAAGCATCCGTTGCAACTCCGAAACACAAGTCTCCCCAAACCTCTCTTTACCCGAAAACATTTGAAACGATTGATATAGCTTGGAAGGATGCGGTAGAAGAGAAGGACCAGGGAAATGAGCACACCAACACCGCCGTATGCATTGCTACGCAACATCCTCGCCTCCGCCAGGACAAGCTCCGTCATAACAAGACCATTCACATCACAATGTCGACAGACTTCTACGAGGACATCTTCTGTCCACAACGCCCAACGGATCGGTAAACGACAATGGAGCTCTTCCGCTTGGAGGGCGGCATCTCCACCAGGTCGCGATGACCCACAGCCAAAGGACGACAAGACGAAAGCGGCAGAGCCTCAAAAGCCAGATGAGCGATTCTACATGCCACCGCCGCCTGAGCATATTCAACAGAGGATTGATGCGGCAATCATAGATGCTGCAAGAGCTGCTGCTCCTGCCCGACCAACCCCACCGCCGCCGCAACCAAAGCCCGAACCAATTAAGCCTGCGCCACCAATCGAACAACAACCTACTGAACCCGCACCTACCCCAGTATCAGAAACTTTGGAAGATGTTCAGAAAGAGACACCGCCTGTAGAGGAGCCGGTAAAGACCGAGGCGGAGATTGTATCTGAGAAGATCGAGAAGATGGCAAAAGAGGAAGCTGTAGCTGCAGAACAGGCACTACCCTCGACCCAACAAGCGCAAAGATGGCATTTGTCGAAGAGGGTACAAGAACGTATGGATGAGCTGCTGGCCAAAGCTGCGCTTGTTAGTCACAAGGTCAACAACTACACTGGCACAGACTACTCTGGCATTGAGCGCTTGCGTCGCGACATTATCGATCAAGGTATGGCATTTTGCACCTGCGATATGCGATTCAAGTCAAACTAACAAGAAAATAGAACAAGTAGTCAAAGCCGCCCACGCCGAAGTCACAGCCGCAAAAGTAGCCTATACGACATCTTACAGCCAACAAGCCGCCTCGCAAAAAGAAGTTGTCGGTCTCCTCGAACGCAAACACTCTTGGTCAGCCTCCGATCTCGAACGCTACATGTCTCTGATCCGCTCCGAACACCTCAACGAACAAGCCGTACAAGCAGCAAAAGAGCATCTCGCAAACGCCGAACGTGAGCTCGAAGACGCCAGAGGAAAATTGGAAAAGAAGGAACGCAAACAATATCACGAAGAGCAGATTTGGAGTGACACAATTCGTCGCAACAGCACCTGGGTTACATTTGGTCTTATGGGTCTGAATATCTTCCTGCTACTGGCCAACTTGGTCATCTTCGAGCCCTGGAGAAGGCGAAGGATTGTCAGGGAGATCAAGACAGCTCTGGACGAGAAGACGACAATGGCCCAATCGATAGCTCCTGCTGTTGAGGCAGAGGTTGACAAGGTTGTCGAGCCTGCAGGTCAGACGCTTGAGAAGCTAGAGGAAAAGGTTGTCGAGACTGTCGAAACGGCTATACCAGAAGCCATGCCAGAGGTCGTGTCAGAAGTTGCACCTGATGTACAACCCGAAGCCATGGCCGACAGCGAAATCGCAGTCGGAGAAACAACACTAGCAGCTGGTGAAGTCCTTCCAGAAGAAGCCGTCGAAATCAGCGACCCCATCGCAGAGATGAACGAAGCCGCCGAGAAGGCTATTGAAGAGCCGGTACAACGACGAGAACCCGAGAACTGGGAGGAGAGATTCGCCCTATGGAAGGAGATTCTGTCGACCAATCTGGCTCTCTTCAAGGCCAAATTGCAAGACCTCTTCTCTGACCGTCAAGTCACAGTCAAGAGAATTGACGTGACGACGATAGCTCTTGAGGGAGCTGCAGCCGGTGTGGCTGTAGTCGGACTCGTATGGGCGCTGCTCACCACCCGATCATGATGATGAAGTCTCTTGCAATGTAAATAAAGCATAACCTGTATATCAAGCGCACTGTATTATTATTACTCATTGGAACTCGCCAAATTCGCCATCGTCGAAACCTAAATCTTGCGCAGAGGGTTGATTCTGGTTCTGCTGGAACTGGGATTGTGGAGGCGGCCTTGCTGGTGAGGGGCTTTTCGATGCAGCTTTGACATGGGCTGCCGAAGGTGGAGGGGCGAGGGAAGGTAGGGCAAAGTCGTCTCCGGAAGCAGGCGGCGGCGGAGGTTGAATGGAGAATAGAGCACTGCCGTCGTCCTTGGCTGCACTGCTTGATTGTTGTTGTCTCCTTCCACGACCACCAATGTCGACATGAATGCTCTCTCCTGCCTTGAGGCTGAAGTCTTTCTTTGGTTCCTCGACAGTCTTTCTGTTCATCTGCTGCGGCAGGGCTTGGCCAGGAGCGGCCTTTTGGTCCAGACCCAGAAGTTTCCTGGCTTCTGACAGGGTGATGCTGAAGTCGAAAGCATCAGGTCTCTCTTCGAAGCCCATACCTAAGGTAGCCTTCATACCACCTTCGCCGACGACACGAACAGCAAAGAAACGACTACTGTCATTTGCTTGCTCAACAACAGCGGGCGAGGTGTAGGGGGCGGCAGCAAAGAGATCACCAGTCTTGGGATCCTCAAGCACGATATCCGTCTTTATTTGAGTCGCGAGCGAAGTTTCAATGATTCTTAGACGGGCGGTGAAGATCATCTGGGCAGTCGGGCGTGGAGGAGCGGTCCATGATCCGGCAGAGAAGCCCTTGTTGGAAGTGAGAGGTGGGATCTGGTAGACATGGACGCGAGGGCAGATGAAGAGGACCCGCTGGATGGCAGAATCGGGCAAGGGACGTCCAGTGGCTGGATCGAGAGTGGTCATTGTTTCGGATGGCGGCTTTCTATGTTTGATGAGTGACACAGCGATGGAGAGACAGACCCTTGAGATGTTGGTGAGGGGCAGTCGGGCAGGACGGAGCTAGCATGTGAAGCTACCCGTCTTGGCGGAATGAGAGCAAGGCATGACATTGCAATCACAGCATATCAACAAGGCGGTTCCTTGGCGATGGATCCCTGAATCATCTCAGTATGGGTCAAAGAGCTTCAAGTCTGTCATGAATACGCTGTAGATTCTTTGAAAACGACAAGACGAGCACAATGGAAGAGGCCTACGCGAACGGAGGAGGGACGGTGAATTTAGACCATTCTCACGCTAATGACTCGTTAGTCGAAGCTTCTTCGCTCGCGCAAGTCGCTGCAGACAAGAAACAGTCACAGCCCAAAGTCCATGTCGAAGTCGAATATCAGAAACCAAAAATCGACATACACATCGATCCTCCCACGCCCGTCACACCTTCGCATCCTCCCACTCGCCCTTCGGTTCTCCGCCTCTCGCTGCTCGACAGCTACTATCTCGCAAACATGACCACCACAAACAAGCAGCAAAATTTCGATGTCGTCGATACATACAAGCGTTTACTGGCAGATGACCCAGAGCTAACCATGCCTGTCGCCGCCATCGAAGCTCTCGTCCTCGCTCTTGCCCACACCCCCGCGACCACCGTCTCCGAAACTCTGGACCTGTTATCCACCCTCACAGCCGAACTGAAGGCCCGCATTCCCAACCCCATTTCCCTCTCCGCCGGTACCGATTTGTTCCAACGCTACATCATCACCACTTTGCAAAAGCCCAGCGCTGGTCGCAACAGTGACTTCGACACCATCCGCACACATCTGGTTCAGAACGGTCGCTTGTTCGTCGAGCGCGCGAAGGAGGCCCGTGACAAGATTGCTGGTTTCGGTAGACATTTCGTTCGCGACGGCAACACCGTCTTGACGAATGGTGGTTCGCGTGTCGTTGGTGCTCTCTTGCGCTCAGCCGCCGAGACAAGTGCTGGTTTCGGTGCTCAAGGCAGCATCCGTTTCCGCGTCATCTACGTCGTCTCCGATTCCTCGGATGCCGAGAGCAGTGAGAACATTGCTCAATTGCGCAAACTCGGCATTCCTGTCGCCACTATACCTCCTACCGCCATCGCATACAGTTTGAACCAGGTCTCACAATGTTTCGTCGGTGCTGAGGGTGTTGTGGAGAACGGTGGTATCATCAGCAGGTTGGGTACCTATCAGATCGCTATGCTGGCCAAGGCTGCAAACAAGCCTTTCTACGTCGTCTCTGAAAGCCACAAGTTCGTCAGACTATATCCCCTCGGTCAGACTGACTTGGGTATCGATCAAAATATTGTCGAATTCAAGACTACTGGAGACTCTGGCAGTGCCAGTGGAAGTGTTTCTGCAAAGGACGAGGGTGTCGCTGATATGGATTCTCAATCTGACGTCGGTGTCTCTGACAGTGTGGCTAACAATGACGCCGTTGACTTTACAGTACGTATCCATACAACTCATCTTCGTGATGGATGGAACTGACATTATTTCACAGCCTCCTAACCTCATCTCTGGTATCATCACCGAGTCTGGTGTCTTGTTGCCATCGGCTGTCAGTGAAGAGCTCATCAAGATCTGGTTCTAGGCGCCTGGACTCGTGGAAGCTCGTATTGTGAGCTTGATTGAACATGGCCATGCGCGCAGAGGTAGTGCGAGTGCTTACACAGATACATCTGGCTGAGTGACACTCAGTCCTGCGCCTCTAGGGCGACGGATCGCCGTCACCTGCCGGAGAAGCGCCGCGCCGAGATAACGATAGAGTCATGAATACCCATGATACTTATGAATCAAAAAGAGAAGCAAGAGGGCTCTGAAAGAATCGGGTGTGTTTGAAGGAAGCCCATCGCAGATCGGGGGGTGTGGAAGAAGAGGCAAGCACCTCCAGCCAGAGGTAGAAGAAGGCAGAAGGCACGAAGCATACTATCACCCAACCACAACCACCAAAGCTGTCCCGCGCTCCCAACCTGCTCGTCCATCCAAAGTACCACTATCTCCGAGACAAACTGTCTCAAACCAAGTTGCTCTCCCACTCACATCAACCCCTTTTCTCTCTGACAGTGTGTCAACCGTTATATACCAAATAGATGCTGTCCTCCAAAACAGCCGTGGCAGTCTAGTGATCCGAACACACCCTTGATCTTGAGACGTGAGCAGTACATTCGTTCTGTCAACTCGAACGCCAGTGTCAGATCTACATCCGAGAAAAGTCGCCGGGTTTTAAGATTCCTACTTTCATGGTATATGACTTGTTCCTTTTTTTTTGTCTTTTTTTTTCTTCGTCAAGATGAGATTTTGATGGATGGTCTAACTTTTTGTTGTTGTGCGTTTTTGCTTATGTGTGTAGTCTTTGGTCTCTAGTCTCTGTTTGGAGGGTTTCGGACAATTGTTTGTACTGTACTTCCTTCCCGTATGTTGGAGTTTTTGTCACCTAACACTACTTGTATAGATATACGATGGGATATCGGAAGTAGAACTAGATCTGAAGTGAAGGGCCTCCAAGACATCGCTTTCTGTGGACGATGTACTGTTGTTCTATATCATCTTGCATTTTAACAGTGTAGATTACTTTACCATCGCTGTAGCTTGGAGAGTTGAGTTGATGGGATAAAAGTTATAGCAAATGAACAAGTTACTTATGAATATCCATAGCTTTCGTCTGTGACTCCACGCCAACTATTTATGATATCTATCAAATCTCTCTCTAGCCATCTTTTCCAACTCCTCTTGCGTAAGCACGATGTCCAAATCAACATCAACACCTCTCCAAGCACCTGTCCACTTAAACCCCTCCTTCACCTCCTCTTCAACTTCCAACGCTTGTTCTCTTCTCATATGATAGATGATCCAATCCCTTTCTTCAAACCCCTTTGCTGTCATTCCTTCCTCCGTTTCCGCAATAAGTGTTTTTAGCCCTTTGATCTCGTCTTCTGATCTTCCTTGTTCGCGCTGTTGTTGAAGGGATTTAACATAGCTGGTGAGTATATCAACGCTGATGGGTTTGTGATGCTCGGGAAGAAATTCCTTTCCACATTGTTCTTCTATGCGTTGTAATTCTTCTTTTTCTTTCATGTGGGTGGGAGATTGTGGTAGAGTGGATAGTTTTTGGACTGCGGAGGCGTGGTGTAGTTTACTCAGTTCGCGCGATTGCATGGTACCGACATGTTCGCAAAATTTCCTCAGGGGCTCTTGATCGTGATATCGTTGATCTTGGCTTTTTTCAAATTGTTTCCTTAGTGCGTGGAATTTGGAGGGGTCGAAGGCGTTGGGCCATCCGGAAGTCGTGTAGAGATTTTTGTAAGCAGCGTATTCATCGCCGTGGATTGGGGAGTATAGACCTCCTGGTATCCAGTCCAATGTCTTGAACTTGTTTATGACGTTTTGAAGGTAGGGGATTGCGTTGTGCTTGAAGTCGCAGATTGTGCCTGCTTCTTGGTCGGTTTGGGAGATTGTGAAGGTGTGGGTGTTTAGGAAGAGTACTGTGCCGTGGTTTCCTAGTTTGTTGAGGGTGACGTGCCAGGGGCGGAGGTAGAGGAGGAGGCGTTCGTCTCTTGGGTCGTTGTCCAGGGTGTGTCGTTTGGCTTGTTCTGCTTCTTCCAATTGAGCCTGGAGTGCTGCTTCTTTCTGTTCGGCGGCTTCTGCTTCTATGGTTTCTTGGTGTAGTGCAAGAAGTTCTTCGCTTTCGATTGCATCGTCTTCCGAGACTGCGGAAGAGCTCTCGTCTTCGTCAGTCATGTCATCATCCCAATCCTCGTCTTTGTCCTCTTCGTTATCGTCTTCATGGTTATACGTCATCAACCATCCCTCCTTCTCCTCCTCTTCTTCACACTCTTCTCCCATCTCCTCCCCCTCGTCGTCAACATCCTCACACCTCAAATTCCACCCCACCGCTCTCTTCCCCTTCCAATCAACATCCAAATAATACAGCGGATCCACACATTTCCTCCACCAAACACTCTCTATACCCTCTTCTTCCCCTCTCAAATCATCGTCAAATTCGCCTCCGAACAAAAACTCTCCATTATCGCTGCCGAAATTCCAATCCGGCTGGCTTCCATCGTGGTAAGGCAGCATCTGCAATAAATCCACGACTTGCTTTTCGAGGCCGAAGAGAGCGGCATGGTGGAGAGAGATTGGGTTGGTGGTGTGAGGGGCGAAAGAAACGGAGGAGGCGGGGATGTATTGCATGTCGATGAATAAGGTGTAGAGTTCGTTCATCAATGATGCTATGGTTGCGATTTTGGGGTGAGGGTTGACCGGGTAAACAGAATCGTTGTAGATCGACACATCTTTTGGTTCGATAAAAGGGTGTAGTAATTTGATCTTTTCGGTCAATTGCTCATATGTTGTTGGATCGTTCATTGTCTCGTTGTGTAATTAAATGGCAGTTTCTTGGTTGCAAAGTGGGAAAGGACCGTGATGCGTGGATCGAAATAATTTTTTCAACAGAAATGATGCAAACTACTCCCTGGACAAGTGGGCTCTTTATGTGTTACAAGATATTGAGGAGGTTGGGTGAATGTTCAAGGCAGCATCAGGCAGCAATGGGTAATCAACGCGTTTCGGGGTCTCATCCGACGCTTGACAGCTTGCGACATGTCATCGTCAATCAGCACTTCTGGTGGTTGGGGGTATGCGATAGAATCGTGTACCGTAATTATTGCAAAGCATGATTGAAGGAAGACGATAATTTATATGCATCTTGACGGTGACTTCCCGCTCGCCGCGAGCGTCAGAGACGAAGCTCCTGGTTGAGCCAAGCAGGGTGACACCTCACAGCAAGATGAACTCGAAGGAACGGCAATACTAGACAATCGCATTCTCATCGAATTGAGGAATTCATTCTCATAAGCATACACTCGACCACCTGCATTACAAATCACTCAATCTGTCTCATACTCCAACGTTCTTGGCCTTGGTCAGCACTAGACCCAATGGCCTTCTTCTTGTCTCGATTCCACAAGAACAAGATGAGAAAGATGACAACTAACTGTACCACCGTCGTAGCTAACGCACTACTAAAACCTGCATGGAAATTTGGTGCCCCACTAGCAGGGAATTGAACAACCTGCGTACCTGCAGCGATGGCTTGTCCTATGGCGTTCATGCTGGCCGTCACGACCGCACGCTCCTCAGCATCACCAGCCATGATGACTGTGGCCCAACTCATGGTCATCGGAGACATGACTAATACAAATCAGCATTATGAATCAAGATATCGCTGTGGGCTCGCATATGGGTGTAGAAGCCACTTACCTCCTTGGAAACCAGTCAGGAAGAATCCTGCTAGGCGACCCTTCTCTCCAACACCCCACGCGACCAAGAGCGAAATTCCAGCTATCACCGGCAAAGTGGCTGCGAAGCTAGCAAGCCAGAACTTTCCGGTTTTGTCGGCGAATATTCCAGCAGTCAAGGCCGCGACGATGCTGATGGCGGTGGTGATAGTAGGTAGTGTGTTTACTTGAACGACGGAGTAAATCTTTGGGTATGCTTTCAAATACAGAGAGAATGGCTGTCCTCCGGGGGCAACATTCTGATCCAGGAGAGTCCATTGAAGGACAAGAAGATACCAGTGCCAACGACTGAAGACTCGTTTGAAGATGCTTTTGGAAAGCTTGAGTTGAGGAGGTGCAGTGACACCTTCCAATCGCTTACTAGCCAGATCATGGTTTGCGGTTGTGAGAAACCTTGGCTTCTTTCGGGATGGGACATCTGGAAATACAAAAAAGCCTCTGAAAATTTGTCAGGTATGAGACTCCTTCAGCCTCAAGCTTGAACTTACATGGCGGCAATTGGGATCGTGATGATTGCATCAACGATAAACAGCCATCTAGGAAATATGTTAGCTTAACGTCGAAGTGGAAACGTGCTGCCCCATGACGGTATCCAGATACTAACCTCCAACCAGCAAGCCCGTGGACGCCATGTAGGTTAGTGTAAGCAGCTGCTTGAAGATAGCCGGCAAACATGGTACCAAGAGGAGAGGCAATGAAGAACAGAGATACTCTGCGGCCAATTTCTCCTGGCTTGTACCACGATCCAATAACGTAGATGGTTCCTGTGAATGAGCAGCATTCAAAGATACCCGTAAAGAAGCGCATAGCATAGACATTGTGCAAATTCTGTGACCAAGCGAGGCCGAACGTGCAAATGCCCCAGCCAACTTCCAATCCAGGTAACACGTAGTTGGCAGGATAGTGTGTCATGAAGTAGCAGGCTGGTATCATAAAGGTACAGTAGGAAGCCCAGAAGGTAGCGGTAACGTAGTTGAGGTCATTCCCTTTGAAGTTGAGGTCTTCTCTCATGCCACTGGTGATGACTTGTTAGCATAATTGAGTAAAGGCAGAAAGTCGAAAGGCAAAACAAACCTTACGTAGGCATTCGTCAGGGAAGCCTGGTCCAAGTACTTTGTAAAGAAAGATAGGCATCCGAATATAAGGATGCTTAAGTCAAGTCGGAGAATCAACTTTTTCTCCTCGCTCGGCATGTCCTTGGGGTACCAGTGGAGAGATGTTAAGAAACGAATCCACACTCCTTCTTTGACACAATCATCAGGTGTATCGGCTGGCTCGTGTATAGTCGAGGATAACACGCGGGTGACTGTTTTCGAGTCGTCTTTGTAGTCTGCCATCTTGGTAGAGGAAATTGATAACTATGGTGACTCTGAAACGACGGTCTTCTTAGACAGAACAACATTGTTTCTTATACAATATACCTTATCGTCTACTTTACGTAGCTCTCCATACGAAGTGGCGCTCCAATGATCGCGCAATCGCGGCCCACAATGGCATGGGCGCCATGCCGTCTGTAAGCAAAATGAATCAGGTCTTTAAGTGCGGAGCTCTGTCACGCAAGCAGCGGTAAAAATGCACGATTGTTTTCTGCATTGGAGGCAGCTTCCGTTGAGGGCGCGTCAGCCAGCGCGCCCATGCGAGCGGCTTCATTACCCCAGAGGAGATGGAGCGTCTATACAGACAGCCTAGACACCTCTTGTTGTGACCGTGAGGGATGGCAAGATTGATGCACTTTGTCATAAGGAAGGTGTGATGGAGCCTTTGAGCCAACCAAAGTCGATGGCTTGGCAAAGGTTTCCCACCTTGGAGAGCTTCGCAACTCACAACTTCTGTCAATCCAAACATCCTGGTCGATATCACATGTGCTCACATCCGTGAAGGCATACTAATGACCCAAGAGGGTGTGGTATGATCCTTCAGAAGCGACCCTCCATTGTATTGATTGCACAGTATGCTGGTCCCTCTGATCACATCATCGGAGATGCAATCAATGTTGAGTGCATGCCCCAACCAGGCATCAGAATCTGGACTATTGTTACGGAGTACAGCTTATCAAAACAATGCTCGACGTGGCACGGTATCTTCGAATGTCGCGGGTTAAGGTCGATACCGCATCACGAAATTCGAAGGATCAATTCGACATCTCAACATCTCATCACGATTTTGCGGGACTGAACTCGACATCGTGTCACGGGACATCTCGACTAATTCAACTCAAGCAGCATGTTTAAATCCTCGTGTTCACTCGATAATCGACATTATCCTAAGCATCTGATGCAACCTGACAAATCCACCAAGTCTTTGATCAAATGACGACCAGTTCTCACAAGAAGCTCCGTCTTGCCGCGTTCACTGGCTTTCCTGGCTGGTCTCAAACATGGCGCGACCCAGACTTACATGCACTGGATAGCCTCGACGTGGACTACTATATCAAATTCGCCAAACTCGCTGAAGAAGGCAAATTTGACATGCTCTTTCTCGCGGACGGAGCATCATTTCCCGGCGGCTCTTTTGCTCAACACTTGTCGAGTGTCAGTGCATTTGAGCCAGCAACTCTACTCTCAGCTATCGCCACACATACGAAACACATTGGGTTGGTGTACACTGTTAGCACCAGTGACAATGAGCCAACACATGTCGCACGACAGCTCGCAAGCCTTGATCACATCAGCCATGGGCGAGCTGGTTGGAATGTAGTGACCACTCCTGGTCCAGGTGCTCGCAACCTGGGTATCCCTTTAGAAGATGGAAAGGCAAAATACAAAAGAGCAGCAGCGTTTCATGACGCGGTAACGCAGCTGTGGGATAGTTATGAGGATGACGCCTTCGTACGAGACAAGAAGAGTGGAATCTTCCTCGACATGAGCAAGGTCCACCCTCCTAAGATCGACAATGACATCTTCAAGGTGTCTCAAGCTCTCACAGTTGAGCGCACTCCTCAAGGCCACCCGGTAACGGTACAGGCAGGCACCTCGCCAGAGGGCATGGTACTCGGTGGTGCGATAGCCGACTTCGTCTACTGCGCCAACTATTCAATCGCGGATGGACAGAAAACCTACAACTCGCTAAAATCATACGCCACCGCAGCAGGGAGAAACCCAGACCATCTCCTAGTCATGACCGGGGTCGTTGTAATATGGGGAGAAACTCAAGAGGAGGCTGAACGCAAATTCGAGAAAGCCATCTCGGCATGGCCAATCGATGTCGCAGTACAAAGTCTGGCCTTTGACTTCAAGGGCTTCGATCTCGATGATCTATTCCCCGATACTTCTGAGCAAGATGTGCGGTCCAAAGGTCGTGCCGTCGCCATTACATCTTATGCTCGCTCAAATGGCTTGACTATCAGGCAAGCAGCGCAGCATTGCTCCATTGGACTGGGTCATCGACCCCTGGTTGGTACAACGCAGTCTATTGCAGATGATCTGCAAGTATGGTTGGATGCCGAAGCGACCGATGGATTTGTGATACAGCCATTACATATCAAAGGCTTGCAGGAGTTCAACGAGCATGTTATACCGGAGCTTGTGCGAAGAGGAATTCTCCGAAGCGAGTATGAGGGAAAGACGCTGCGTGAAAATCTGGGTGTTCCTAGACCACCCAATAGATATGTGCAGTAGGATGAAAACTACTAGGATAGGATGCATATAGCTAAAGGTTCACCGATCTCTCTTCCTCTCGTCGAGGCTATAGATGATTGTCAAGATGCACTGTACTTCCAATGCTACCAGACTTCTCCGGCAAGATGCGTACAATAGGTCGACTCCTAGTGGATATGCCACCGAATTTGGAAAGCAATTCGCATTCGAACAGCTTTTCCCTCATCACTCTGTTAGTTGAAGACGAAACTCAATTTCAACCAGGGTGACACCTTCATCAACCATCGGCCAAACCCATCGTGCTTTCTAGCAAGCAACAACGCGTTATATATATACTCATCGCGTCAGAACGTGTATCAAAAGCCTTTAACACTGTCTAGAAACTCTTGGAAAAGTACGCCCCATTTGTAGCAACTCAGGTGTGTTTTCGATTTGCTAAACACATCGGTCCCACAGAAGCTCCTCGGACGACTGTGCTCCGAAGAAACAAGCAGAGAACAGCGAACTCGGAACACATATCCTCGCATCAGCAAGCCCTGACGCTGAGAGAAATACTGCATGACTATTTTGAGAAAGTGGCATGCGTGATTTAATTGCTCAGGAGAAGGATCTATTGAAAAAGGCTTGAAGTTTGATTGATGTATATTCATCAAAGCACAAGCACAGCTCCGAGGACGCAGCTTCGGGGATAACAACATTTTACATCCGTGTCCAGAAATAGAATGTTTGCGCTTACACCTTGAGCAACACTTGAGCCACAGACAAGCAAACATCACGGTATGAGAAAGAGGAACGTGATTGAACTTGGAAAATCGCTTCATTATGCTGTGAATCTTCTAACTTCTTTGGACCCGTGGTCCGTGGCTATCCTACGTGCGTTCCTTTTGTTCCGGACCCGCGAGCTCGGGGGTATATCATATCTCAGAGCTGGCTCGCGGCACTCTCATGCGATACACGCAATGAGAAGGGGTATAAAAGGGAGTTGTAAAGTTCTTCTCTTTCTTGATGTTGAGTTCAATGACAAGACCGACCGGCAGTCTCGTCGAGAAACTGGGTCATTTAGTCAATGTACTTGGGGAGAGTGGCCATGATACCGTCCTTGGCGATGAGCTCCATGGCGGTGGTGATCTCCTTGATGAACTTCTCGTCCTTGCGCAAGTCGTCACCGAAGAGGGACTTGATGCTGAGGAGCTCGTGGGGCTTGGTGCCACCAGCCTTGGCCTTGGCCTGGAGCTCCTTGACCATGGGGTCGTCGACCTCGAACTTGTTGCCGGCATCGTCGACACCGTTGATGTAGCGGAACCAGGCAGCGGCGACGAAACAGAGACGGCGGAAGTCGTGCTTGTCCCAGATCTGCTCAGCGATTGAGGGCATGATGAACTGAGGAATCTTGCCGGAAGCACCCAGGCAGATACGGGGAAGCTGGTCCATGATGGTGGGGTTGGAGAAGCGCTCCATAAGGGTGTTGCAGTACTGGTCAATGTCGACACCGGGAATGGCAGGGAGGAGGGGCTTGACTTCCTTGTGCATCATCTGCTCGACGAACTTGCGGTAGACAGGGTGGTTGATGACCTCGTGGATGTACTTGAAGCCAGCGAGCTGACCGCCGTAGCCGAGAGCAGAGTGAGAACCGTTGAGAAGGCGAAGCTTGTGCATTTCGAATTGTTCAACATCGTGGACATCCTTGACGACCTGGACGCCGACCTTCTCGAAGGGAGGGCGGCCATCACAGAACTTGTCCTCAACGACCCATTGCATGAAGGGCTCAGTGACAACGGGCCATTCATCTTCAATACCAAAGTCTTCGGCAAGGGCGGTGATGTCGGTCTTTTCGGTGCGGGGAGTGATACGGTCGACCATGGAGTTGGGGAAGGCACCCTTCTCGGAGATCCAGTTGGCGACTTCGGGGTTGGCGAGTCTGGCGAAGGAAACGAGCATGTGACGAGTGATGGAGCCGTTCTTCTGCATGTTGTCGCAGGAGAGGACGGTGAAGGGGTTGAGACCGAGCTGGTGGCGTCTGTTCATGGCAGCGTAGAGGAAACCGAAGGTGGTCTTGGGCGAGTTCTGGTTCTTGAGATCGTGCTGGATGTCGGGGTGCTCAGCCTGGAGCTCGTGGGTGTTCTCGTTGTAGTAGTAGCCGGATTCGGTGATGGTCATGGAGACGATCTTGGTGTCGGGGTGGGCCATCTTGTCGATGACAGCCTGGCGGTTGTCGGACGCAAAGAGGAACGAGGTGATGGCGCCATTGACGTTGGCGGAGCTGCCGTCGGCGCCGCGCTCGATGACAGTGTAGAGGTGGTCCTGCTTCTTCAGGATGTCGCGCATGGAAGCGTCGAAGGGCTGAAGACCGACACCGGCGATAGCAAAGTCGCGGACGCCATGCTTCTCCATCAAGTTGTGGAGATAGACGGCCAGGTGAGCTCTGTGGAAGCCGCCGACACCGATGTGAACGACTCCTTCCTTGACCGAAGAGCGATCATAAGTCGGAACTCTTACAGTTGCACGACCCGACTGGGACGCGATCTGAGAGAGGTTTTTGCTCAGGAGTTTCAATGACTGTGACGTGGAGTGGGGCATAGTTAATGTCTCTCAACACAGAGGATGAATGAAAAGAGAAGATGCCTAAAGGCGAGTGCGAGTTATGTACAAGCAAACGGATGATGTTCGGACGCAAGACTTTTCGATGGATTGTCTTTGCTTTTCTGTGAGTGCGCAAGGGTCTGTTGGGTCAACTGGAGCGAGTGACGATTACCGGTCAACAAACCGGGAATGACGGTGCCTTTTGGTGGAGCTCTCACCACCGTCCCCGAAACACTATTCACTTTTTGTGTCACTTCGAATCCATTCACTTGTATAAAATGTAATTACAGCAGCAAACATTCTTGCATGTCAATTCACACGCTCTGCCGTCCAACGACTCGAACGCAACACTACGCCTCCACCTGGTCATGACCATAAGTTACGTGAATATATGGGACACTTGAAGGATCTATCTATCTGAGCAAGAGCTCAGCGGATCTCCAGGGGACATCTTTTTCTGGACTGGGCGTTCTGCAGATCAGCCAGCCTCTTTCTGCTTCGAACCCAGCTCCTAAGCGCTCACTCGTGCATGACACCATACCCGGCGCCAATGCGGATACCCGAGAACGATGGAGGCTCCTGCGAGTAGGCTATGGCCATCGGAAGAAACAACAGCTTCAAGAGAATGAATCAGAAGGCAGACATTTTCAATTCAGGGACATGGGTTATGACGTAGCCAACAGAGCTGTTATCTCCACTCTAAGTTTTGAGCCTCCTCGGCTGGTAGGATCCACATCCTCGTGTCGCACGCGCTTCACGGCTTCAGGCTTCCTACGGATGTGAAAACGATAATCACACCTCCCCGTGTGCTAAATTCTGTCACGTCGACTCTCTCGCCGCAGCAATACACGTTGAAACACCTGTCCGGATGCATGATGATCTTGACTAGAACTGCTTTGTCCACAGAGGGCAACTCTCTAAAGCTCTCTCCTTGAACCCAGCATCGAGTTCAAAAAAACATTGTGCATCTCTACATCTTTACGCGTGACGATTTAGCACACGGGAAGGCAGCAAGAGTGCGAGTATATTCACCACAGCAATACCATTTGAATCGATGTAGGTAGCGAACACTTCTCACACACTAACGTTTCGGTGATATATCCTGCCGAACATGCATCCTTGATTACCTGCAGGCAGTGGGCTCGCTGCGCCCCTCCTAAGATATATTAGAGTGGTGTCCTCCACAGGTTCTGGCAAGAGGATTCCTTGCAATAGTTGATTCTGAAAACAAGCATCCCTTTCTGCTCCAGTCGACTAATGGATCCTGCCTCAGTGGTTGGGGTGATCGGCGTTGTCCTTCAAATCACAAAGACAATCTATGCTTACGGAGATGCAGTGCTGGAGTACAAGAATGAAGTCGCACGTCTACGCTCCGAGCTATTCGGCATGCACGCGGCACTTACTCAGATTGAGCAAGACTTGTCCCTGGTTGGTAAAGACGGCAGGCACACTTTGGCCTCGCCGAATCTGAAATCACCACAGTTTCGACAAATGCTGGACGAGACGCACACAATACTTGAGCAGCTTGCCAATACGCTCCAAGAGGACATCTCAAGGTCACGTCGCTTAGCAAGAAGGATCATTTGGCCTCTCAAACGGCCCCAGATCCAGGATTGGGCAACACATCTTGAGCGCTTGAAGTCCTTCTTTATTCTTGCAACCATTCGAGATACCCTTGAGGCCACTAGAGATATTCAACTATCTATACAAGCTCTTCGGCAGTCTATCCAAGACATCCAACAATCGAAGGAAGAGCAGACCCTTTACATGGATGCGATCAGATGGCTCAATCCTGGTGACCCCCAATCTATTCACACCGCAGCTTCCTCTGCTCGGCTCGATGGAACGAACTCCTGGTTCATCACAGGTCCTTTCGACAATTGGGTTCCTGGGACAAGCCCTCTTCTTTGGCTGAATGGAAAGCCTGGTTCAGGAAAGACCTGCTTGACAGCTGCTTGCGTTCACAAGTTTGTCCTCCTGATCTGTTACTGCCTTGTAGAAAGATGCTAATGTTAAGTACCACTCAGACTTCAGCAGAAAAGGTGTGCCGTAGCCTACTTCTATTGCTCCTACAACGACTTGTCATCACAAGAGCCTCATAGAATCTTAAGCTCGCTTATTGTGCAACTTTGCCAGAGCCAGCCCACTGCTCGGCGATCTCTTTTAAGCGCTTACGATAAGGTGAAATCACAGAACAGCCTGCCAAATGCTTCTGACATAAAAACGCTCATCGATCTGTTTGGACAGATGACCAACGCCCTAAACTCCACATTTTTCATCCTAGTTGACGGCGTAGACGAGTGCGGCAAGAACTTGGCGATCGTGCTTCGCGCAATCTTCCAGATTGCGACTGAAGGCAAGCGAGCGAGACTCATGCTGTCAAGCACAGAGAATGTAGCACACATTATCCAGGAAAGCATCTCTGAATTCAAGCTCACACCAAACACAGTCAGCATGGACCTAGGAAAGGTCAGTGGCGATATCAACGATTACATCAACACGCAATTTTCTCAACAACCCAAGCTTAAAATGCTTCGGCGTGAGCTCAGAGCGTCCCTTATAGAGAGACTTCAACGACAGCATCATGGATCTTTTCGATGGACTTATTGCACGATTGACGATCTTACGCGACGGCACACACCAAAAGCCATCGAGAAGGCTTTAGACGGGGTCGCTCCCACTCTTGGAGAAATCTACATGGGAATACTGCAAGGAGTTCCCGATGACATGGTACAAGCAGCTGCCTCAATGTTACAATGTCTAGTATCATCACTACGACAGCTCACTATCAGCGAGCTTTCGGAAGCTGTCTCTTTCACATTTTCTGACGACTTTGACGAAGATGATCGTTTGATTGAACCAGAGGCAGTTGTGCACTCCCTGTATAGTTTGGTTCACTACGACCTTAGTAGCCAACGCATCGAACTTGCCCACTCTTCTGTCCGTGACTTTCTGACATCGCCTGAACTCTCTGGAAAATATCATGTTGATTCGGTCAAAGCCAACATAGACATGTCTCGAATTTGCGTTCACTACCTCACACTTCCTTCATTTGAGCAGGTATGCTCGGATCAAGAAGACTTGAATGCTCGTAAGCAAGATTGGCCCCTGTTGGAGTACGCATCAGCATTCTGGACCCGCCACATACGAGTTTCCCCTCAAGAGAGCGGCGAGCACCTTACTGCCTTTTCCAGGTTCGCTGCTTCTTCTGATCTCAGAGCTGGGGGCAATTTCGCGGCTTGGTATCAGGTCATTTATCCACAGGGAAACCCGCGTGTCTGGAGCACCAAACCATTATACATGTGTGCTCGTGAAGGCCTCATCGAGCCACTCAGGACTCTATTAGCGACGTGCACCAGAGACCAAATTGAACATCGTGGTGGTGCACGTGGCTCAACAGCACTGCATGTCGCGGCCACATATGGCGAGACTGAGGCCGTCAAACTCTTGCTTGCTGCCGGAGCGGATCCGAATGAGCATAACGATGCCGGAGAGAATGGTATACAGTGGGCTGCTCTCTACGATCATACCGAGACGGTTCGCTTGCTTCTAGAAGCGGGTGCTCTGCCTGACCTGCTCAGACCTGAGAGTAATCCCGAGCTCCATGAACAGATGGTCCGGCATTCTCTGGTTCCATCTTCAAGACACCTGGGCACTGAAGGGTCTGGAAAACCAGGGTCGCCCAAGAAGCTTGAAGCAGTTTCTTGAGCAACCGCCTACATGGGGCAAATATATCTCCTTCAAGTCATGCAAGCATTTTAATACCGCCTTTCACAACGTTGTCTGTTCTGAGAGCTCTCAACATAGATAGGACTACCACACCGATTACCTTGATGGAGACCGTGCGTGGAAGGGTATACAATTTAATGACCTTGGCGGACCTTCTTACAACCTCCCCGTGTGCTGAAATCTGTCACTTCCAGCCATCTCCTGCGGCCACGTCTGGAGTCGTCTAGCATATAGAAATGCACGATGTTTTTCAGATCGGTATAATCGTCCGCAGAGAGATGCTAACTACCACGCTCTCAGGGGAGGCTACCCCTAACACTGCTGAACTTGTGATGTTCTATAGTTGTACGTGTGACAAAGTTTAGCATATGGGGAGGAAGTTATGCCGAACAACTAAGCACTTGATCCTCGAGATGAGCATGTACTTGTAGAGATATGATTATGACGTAGCTAGCAGAGCTGTTAAGTATCTCCGCCACGTGCTCCGCTTTTGAGCCTCGTTCTCGTGTCGCACGCGCTTCAGGCTTGACTCAGTGATTTAGTTACCAAGACATGATTTCACCATCCAACGCTTTGAAATTCGTCTACCACGAGTCTGGGCTCAAGTATGTCAGAGATACTGGCAGAGATGCCTGGCTAATAATATCACTGCGCTGCTTCCGCATGCTCGCGTATGGCACGATCTCTCTTATCTTGGCCCTCTTCTTCTCTGCTCTTGAGTTCTCGGACTTCCGTATCGGGTTGTTTATGACTTTGACCCTCCTGGGCGATGTTATTCTCTCTGCTGGACTGACCTTGATCGCTGACCGGGTAGGTCGGCGGAAAGTCTTACTGGGTGGATCCTTCTTGATGGTATGCTCAGGTGCAATCTTCGCTTTGTTCGAGAACTTCTGGATCCTGCTTCTTGCGGCCGTCATTGGTGTGATTAGTGCTACTGGTGGTGATTTCGGTCCATTCCGCGCTATCGAGGAATCTACACTTTCTTCACTCACGACGCCCAAGACCCGTGCGGATGTTTTGGCATGGTATGTGACCACTGCAAGTGTGGGCTCTGCGGTTGGGTCAGAGCTCTCCGGACGGCTTGTCTCATCTCTGATCGCTAGAGAAGGATGGACGACTCTTGACGCCTATCACGCTGTATTCTGGGTGTATTCAGGCATCGGAGTATTCAATATCTTGTTCACTCTCCTGCTCAGCAGAAAGTGTGAGCTTTCAGTACAGGAAGAGGCCGAGACCGAGGAGTCAGGAACTTTACTCAGCAATCTTGAAGACCGGACCGAAGAGGGTGACGAGCCTCGACCTGCTGATCCTCCTCTCTCAAAGCCCAAGAAAGTGGCATTCGCTCAGGTTTCAAAGGAAACACTATCCGTCATGTATAAGCTGTGGTTCCTACTCATTGTCGACTCGCTCGCCGATGGTATGGTTGGGTATTCGTTGACCGTTTATTACCTGGATCAGAAGTTCAGCCTCAGCAAATCATCATTGGGAGACATTGTCTCGATAAGCTATTTCCTCTCCTCGTTCTCGACGATCTTCGCTGGTCCACTTGCTCGACGCCTAGGCCTGATCAACACTATGGTTTTCACTCACCTACCGTCATCGGCTGCAGTACTTCTCTTTCCAGCACCTAGCTCCGTCATCATAACTGTTGCGTTGTTCTTCCTGCGTACGGGCTTGAATAACATGGTAAGTCTTATGCTCCTGTAACAATCGAATCGCTGACCTGACGCAACTATAGGACCAAGCACCTCGATCTGCTTTCCTTGCTGCAGTCGTGAAAGAGGACGAGCGGACTGCTGTCATGGGTATCACTAGCACATTGAGAACCTTGGCTGCAACAGCTGGACCAACCGTGACGGGTTTGCTTGCTGGACGAGACCGTTTTTGGATTGCGTTTGTCGCAGCCGGGACGCTCCGAATTGCATACGATCTTGGACTGTGGGCCATGTTTGTTAATATGAAGCTGTATCAGCACGAGAAGACCGATGTCGCGGAACATTACGAGGAGGTTGATACGCGGGAAGAAGACAGTTCTAGCGATTCAGAAGGCAGAGCTAGGAATTGAATGATATGAATTCCTGCTCTGATACTCCAATGCCTCGGTCTTTGGAGCACCCTGCCTCAGTACGAGAACTGCGAACCACCAAGCTGACGTGGCATTGAAGCTGTGCAGGTCTCAAAATTGCCGCCGTGTCCTCAGAATAGCCCAAACACCACCACCCGACCAGCCACCACAATACAACTTGCGTGCTGTGAAGCTCGCCCAAGGCCATACAGTGTATGGTCAAATCCTCCTCAGCTGCTGCTGCTCGTTGATCAGTCATGGCATACTTGACACAAAGGTGCTCTCTGCTCACCGTGCTAGCGCTCCATCGATCAACGACCAGAGAAGACGCAATAGGATACCCGTACTCATGCTCGTCTTGGATGGTCAGCCATGTTCCTAGGATCCTTGTTTCACCAATCAACTTACTCAGCCATTGGGGGCAGACTTCTTCACGCGAACACAGTGTCCACAATCCACCTCGAAGCAAGAGCAGAGCAATAAAAAGCATTTTTCTCGAAGAAAAATGCCCG
>JGI24891J29808_1000267_pt1 | contig 47914 bp, 52 predicted proteins | sample FreactcultuFSWF8_FD_29808 | JGI IMG/M metagenome (IMG submission 29808)
CGCCCCTGCCCCCGCCATCGTCGCCCCCTCTCCCACTACTGCCTTCGGGCCCAGAGCTACTCCTATCACCACTCCTGCTGTTCGTCAGACCAAAGGTCCTCGCCCTCGCCCCACCGTCTGGATCGCCGCCGGTCTGCCTAACCCCATCAGACTGGTTCGTCCTCCCCCGCCCCCTATCATGCCGAAAACCAAGAACAGCCGCGGAAAATGATGAATAGGAGAGGCTCCCGCTGTTTCGCTCTGGTCTTTCTTTTTTGTGTGCTGTCTCCTGGGAGCGAGGAGTTTTGGAGCAAAGCAGGGTTTGTCTGCATAGATGAGAACGATACCATGAGAGCATGAGGGAATGATAGCAATGAGAATAAGGAGAATGATACAATGAAAACAATACAAATTACCCCTAATTCCCTTGCTCCAATGTGAAGATGCACTACAGTCTAACACATAAAAATGCACAGTATTTTTCACAATGCAGTAAATGTCCACAGAGAGCGTGATACTTTCCTACTCTCACTGGACAAAGTTCTCCAGTTGAATAACATGTTGCATCTTGACAGTTGCACGTACCACTATGGTTTGTCATCGGAGTGAGCTAAAGGGGTATCAGATATCAAGGGCATGAGTCTTTTGGATTAGCGCTCTCACTGGACCTTTGCTGTATCCTGAATACCCATGTGCATTTTGACGTGACTTTTTGCAGCAGTGTTGCATGATTTAAGTACAGCAGTTTCTACTCCTTATCATTCGGTTTTTTCGATGGCTCCCCTGCGCCCAGCAACAGGGTTTTGGTACGCGTCAAACGGCAAGAAGTTTTTGGGAAACAGGTGAACCTCCACTGAGAGGTTGAGTTATACACGCTCTCAGTGGACAATCATCTCGATTTGAAGATTGATATATACACGCTCTCACTGGACAATCATCTCGATCTGAATTTACTCTTGCATTTTGACAGTTGATGGAATTCTATGGCTGGAGAGGGTGGAGAAACAATCCTCATTCTTCCATGGCCCAATCAATCCCATTGCGGTCTGTTCTCGAGCTCATCATCCGTCCAAGTTTTGGTGTCATGGTTGCAAAGTTGCCACTTTGCAATCTTGGGCACTTTGATAGCTGACGGCCCGAATCGATCCACATCGATGGACCACGCCTCTTCTGAAAACACCCATTCCGTCCATTCTTGCGGCACTGGGAATACACGGTCATCCTCCCGCGGTGCATCCGGATCTGTGTCCTCTGCATCCATGACTTCCCAACTTTGCCCGTCCTCCGGATCGTCATACTCGACATCGTGATCGTTGAATTTCCATACATCCCATTGATGTGTTGTGTAGAAGCCGAAAGGCGCCGAGATGACCTGTAGATGTCCAAATTGTCGATCTATTGGTCGAACAAGACCACCGAAGATATGATTTTCAAAGGCGTGTCCCTGTTCGTTGCATCGATTTCCCTTGACCCAAGGCTCCGAAGGCGCGGAGGCGGATCTATGCGTTTCGTAATAAGCTAAAGAAAACGCGTGTGCAAACTCATGGAGTATGGAAGAGGCTAGTTGAAAGGTTGTGCGGTAGATTGCAGAGTTCAGGGATATTCTTGCTCGACGTTCAGGAGATATTTGGGCCTTTGTCTGAGTATCGACAAATATTCGTCTGTATCTTTCATCGTAGCCGCGGGTCTCTTGATCGGCTGAAAACCAACTGAGGACCTTAATAAAGCAGTAGTTGAGCTTGATCTCAGTTCTACACGTGCCACTATGATAGCAGCTGGTCAGTTCCAAACAAAGCGGTGCACTGAGGCGTGGATGAGTACTTGTTTACACTTACGGCTGAGAAGCAGGAACAAAATATTCGGCTGCGTGTTTGCTCGCTTCCACTGGAATAGTGATTCCATATCGCCTGTCATCGGTTGTTTCGAACCCCCAATTTGTGTAAGACTGCATCTTACAAATTTTATCATACACCACTTGTTGTTCGGCTTCTGACAATGTGTCCGGTATTTCCATAGTCTTGCACTCTTCTGTTCTACCATCTGGGAAGGTGGACAAGCGGGTATGCATAAGATCAGATGGAGTAGACAAAGCGTGGAAGTAGTTCAATGTGATTGGATCATCCAAGACAGCTGTTGCCAGTCGTAAAGCTGGCACCATCATGGCGTACACCTGAGGGGTAGTCTTGCCCCACATGTTCGGTCTCAGGACTGGATGAATCTTCAATGTTTCCTCATGGGTTGGGTTCCTGAAATCAGCAAAGGCAAGCCGGCCATAGATTTCTTCGCTCATCTTTGCACCTGTGTGGTTTAGAAACCCGGAGGCTGCCAGGACTTGCATTCCATATTTCTCCAACAGAACATTGTAGTCTGGAGCATTGCTAGGGGGTCCTAGTTTGCACCCGGTTGAATCATTGGGATCAATTGGCCGCACGTCGAAACCAGTCTTGTCGCTCTTCAGGTGCGCGGTCCAATTGGATGAAACCTTTGACCAATGTTGCGGCGGATCAGAAGGAGGTATTTGTGGAGGATCTGGGACGTAGAAGGTGCGTGGAGTTCCAGAAGACATCTCGACGTTGCCGGATTGCCTGATATTGAGTTTTGGATTTTCTGCTTAGGACCAAGTCTGTCGCAGCATGGATACTCAAGGTGTCCATCTCAAGAAGGCTGTTCCGGACGCGGATGTTGAAGCACAAAGAAGACGCAACTGCAATAATTCGGAATCTGAACCATCTCGCGGAAGCTCCTCACAACAAAGGATTATCCGAAGTCGCAAAGCCGAGAGTAACAAAGAAGCTTTCGAAGCAGTCAAACCATGATGATGGCTTGTCGCTCGTTTCCGCTCGTGGCGTTCATTGGTGCTCGTCGAATGCTTGGTGACGATTATTGTTGATGATAGCCGAAGGAGCTCATCATGCATGGTCAACTGAGTTGTATGATGGTGTGGAAGTTTGCCATGAGGATCGGCTACCTTGTACAGATTTGAAGGTCGCTCCTTCTCTACAGATACGCACCCTTACACACCGAAATTCTTGGCGTCGAAACGTGACGGTTCTTTAGTTGTAGTGGAAGGAGCAATGCTTTTGCGTCATAGGTGCATCTCGAGCGCTTGAGAATCCTGGTGGTAGAGATGTGTTCAATTCATTCAATCTCTTGAGCGAGATCTCGACCTTGACGGCGGACTCCTCCTTCGGTCTGGCAGCTCGCGGCTGTAACTTCTTCTCTTGTCATCGCGATCGCGACTATAGCTTCTCCTTCTTTCGTAGCTCCGACTCCTGCTTCGTCTCTCGTAACGGTCGTCACTCCTGCTCCTGCTTCTCCTCCTGTCGTAACTTAGACTCCTGCTCCTGCTGTCATAGCTCCTGCTTCTTGATCTTGCATCACCATTTCTGACTTCCTCGACTTCACCGTCACTTCCGTCCTTCATGTCTTCATCATCTTTGTCCAACTCATCAATCTCGTCGCCCAGAGCACTGATTCGCGGCTCCAGCACATCGATGTCTTCCAATTGTGTTCGACTCGGCATCTTCCAAAGCGATGTTGCGCAAACACGGTCTTTGGTGAGCAAGTCATCAACGAACTGATCGACATAGCTCAACTGGTAGCCATCTCTTGTCCTCCTCTTCAACTTGCGATAGTCACTCAAATATCCCTCGAGCGTTTCGTAAATATCCTTCGGCTCCCACGTCAAACGAATATAGAAAGCAGCCAGAGCTCTCAGATATTTCCATTCTTCTTGGCGCAAATAGTGCAGTATGATGTCTTTCTCGGGCGTGAGTTGGAGGAGTTTGAAGGCGAGGCAGAGAAAGGGTGTTGGTTTTTGGCCAATACCGTAGGTACCGCCGATGAAGGATAGCTCGACGGCACGATCGCAGAGGGTGGCTGCATTGAGACCGAAGCATTGTTCTTTCCAGTAATATGAGTCGATGATGCGGTCGCGTACCGCTTTTTCGAAGAGAAGGAGAGGGTTTTGGCCGCGGATCAGGGTGCCTGTGTAGCCACGGTCGTCGAGCATGCGCGTCGCATCTGCTTGGTGCGCCATTATGGGTGATGTGATGTGTGCGGAAAGGTAGAGTTGAGTTGTCGCAAAGATGGAGCTTGCGAATTGAAGATGCGCAAGAGACGAGTGACGAATTATGCTAGCTTTGCATAGGGCGTGCATAAAACATGCAAAGCTTTGTGGTTGCTGGGTCGATGGGAGCTTATCAACAATGATGCATGCGATAACCTTCCACCATGGCCGTTACATTCCTCGACGAATATAGCAAGAACGAACTATGGGGAAGTTGCTACTCACAAGCGGGCAGGTGCAAGTCATAGTTTCATCAGCATTCGGTACGGCGGTCCCACTCCCGTCTCGACACCACCCGTCACTAACAAGCTGTTACAGTGGCAGGAATCACCTTCTTCCTCTTCCTCGCAGGCTATACAATTCAGCAACACTCGATCGCAAATCTACAATCTCAGTTAAAACCACGCATTCCCATCGCTCCTCTCTCAGACTCTGCTCAGCAGCCACTACCAGGACCTCAACACCCATCCCGCCTCTTCAATGCAGAACAAAATGCCATCATCGCCGACCACACCGACTCCCAGCAAGAAGCTCCTGTCGTGAACTGGCAAAAACTTGCACATGTCCAACTAGTGACCAACCATCATGACGTCTGCAGCGCCATCATGCTCTTTGGCGACCTCGCCCGTTTGAAGTCTCCAGCAAGGCGCATCCTCCTCTTCCCACAAGCATGGGCAATGGAGAAACAGGCCGCCAAACACGACATGATAGATCCATACATGGACAGCACACGAAGACTCCTCCGTCGCGCTGCTCGCCGCTATAATGTTGAGCTCCGTCCCATCTCATCTTCTGCTGGCCAGGAGGGAGATGCTTTCTCGATAGCCAGTCTTTGGGGCTTGACGGATCTAGAAAGAGTCATGCTATTACAAACACCGGGATTGATTAACGACGCAGAGATCTTGGATGGAGTTCTGGCATACACAGAGTCTGCACCAATGACACTACTCCAAGAAGATACAAGCCCGAATCTGGAAGCCAGCGATCTCATCCTGGCGACTCCAGCACGAGAAACCCACCGCCTGCTCACCCTCTCCAACTCCAACATCTCCACAATCTCTTCCCTACTCCATCCTTCCTACCTCCCTCCGACCTCTTTCCTCACCAGTATTGGCTCCCTCCACTCCGCCATCCACCCAAACAAGACCTCTTTCCTCGACACGCCCTACATCCTCTTCCGCGACTCTAAACTCCCTGGTCCAGAGTGGGAAGTTGAGTACAAGAGAGTGGTAGAAGCTAGGCCGAAGGACAAAGATGCTGATTGGTTGTGGACCAAAATGTACGGCGAGTTTGCGGGTAGAAGGTATGAGACTTGTGGTTTGGGCTTGGAGATGTGGCGGGAAGAATAATGACGATGATGATTAAGATGGAATGAGGGCTATGAGGATGATGAGACTAATGAAAATGTCTTTATGAGAACTTGAGCTGTTTGGGATAGTCCCAGCGGTCGGTGGTGGTGTAAACAATTTTGTTGTTACAGGTGTATAGTAGTTTTCCTATGATGAAAAAACACAACGCGCATCTACATGTCTAGTAACGTTTGTCATATATCTCTGATCTAGATGGACATAAGTAACACGTTGTGACCCCTTTCTTGTTCATTTTCTTGCTGATGGGTACGGTACAACAATATTCGTCGTCAAAGGTGTGAGATGACAGCAATACGTGTTTTCCACTTTTGACAAAGTTGAAAGAACTGAACTGAAGCATTAGATTAGAACTAGAATCTATCAAAAACAGCATGATAATTATGAGATAAGAAACAAGAAGAAGAAGAAAATATGTCAGGGATAAAGAAAAAAAGAAGAAAGAAAAAAAAAAGGGCGAGGATGAGGAGTGCAAGTGCTCGAACGTGGTCGGAACTCCATCTAGTTTCCACTGCTGTTTAAGCTGCTGCGTACATGTTTACTGTAGCGCCAGTGCTGACAGTAAATGTGACTCCGCTCTTATACAGACGCAGCTTGTTAGATGACTTGGGTATGAGCTTATGTGTGGACAAAGCGGCGAATTGAGGGAATGAAACACCATTGACTGCGGCCGTACAGCTCAGTTTCCCACTACCACTGATCGAGCAAGGAAGAGGCGTCCATTGGTCGGTATCAGTCTTGGCCGCGCTACTCTTGAAGTAAGCCGCCGTTCTCGAGCTCAATTCCACATAACTGTTGCCGGTGACTTTGCCGGAATAGCACAAGACATTGCCGCTAGAACCTAGGAGTATTGATCCTGTCGAGTTGAGTGCGAAGCGGAGCTCTGAAGGACCGCCGAGGAAGCCAGTCCAGTCATAGTCCACGCCGGTATACTCATTTTGTCCGTCGCTGAATCCCCTGATGGAGTCACCGTCGAAGATTCCGCCGTTTGCGTATAACCTTGATCCACTGCGAGGGGTTACATAGATCGGTGTAGGGGTCGGGACTGGTGGCAAGGTCGGACCCGCTGGAGTCGAGGATGGTGCAGAAGAACTTGCTGATGCCGAGGGTGTAGGACTGCTAATGATGCTTGTAGAAAAGGTTGTCGCCGAGAATGTGCTTGAGCTGGTGGAATCAGAGGACGCACTCGAGGCAGTAGATTCAGAAGACGTGCTTGATGAGCTCGCATCGGAAGAGGTGCTCGTACTGGTCGCTTCAGATGATGTGCTCGTCCCGGTTACCTCAGATGATGTGCTCGTGCTGGTCACCTCAGATGATGTGCTCGAAGCGCCTGTCTCAAGGGAAGTGCTTGGTGAACTCGAGTCCGAGGTTGCGGACGAAGAAGATGTCTCCGAAGATGTGCTTGTAGCTGTGTCGCTCCCGCTCGAAGACGAAGCACCGGTCGTGGTCGACCCTGACTCAGTAGTCATCGATCCGGCAGTACTGGTAAGCACATCAGAAGAACTTGAGGCGGCATTAGCACGTGCCTGGATCGTTGCAAAGGTTGTACCCAGAGCAACAGACTTCTCGTGTTTATCGATGGAACTGTAGAATGTGCAAGCAGAACCATCGAATGCGGTTCCGACACAGGCGCTGTTCCCGGCGCAGGCATTCAGGCAGTCATCAATAACGATAGCAGTTCGCTTCTTCGAGACGGACAGAAGGGTGCCTTTGTAGGCGACATTGACCTCGATACCAAAAGTAGCACCACCCACAGATGGAGTCGAGCCATCTACGTAGGGAGAGGCATCCGGGGCGCTAGGAGTTTTGCAGTCTTTCAACTTCAAGGCAGAGTAAAACATGATGCCGAGGTCAGATCCAGAGAGCCCGACGAAGCCATCTTCAGATGAGGGATTTACGGTGTTCTTGATATAACAGCTGTTACCGTTCGCGGGGTTAAAGACAAGAGCTGTGCAGTCGTTTGTTGCACTGCACAATTCGATACAAGCGAGGAGATTGCTACCACGAGTGATGAGAATGTCAGCTCCATTGTAATCAATGTTACACTTGATGTTGTAGCTGTTGATGTTGGATGAGACGTCGGTGTAGGTCGAACGGCATGCATTTGACGGGACAGAAGCCGAGCCGGGCCACGAGTAAGGCACGACTGTGCCGCATGTGGGTATTGCGGCGGCGGTAGGACTACCAGTGATGCTGGAACCGACTGATGAACTTGTCGCAGTCACCTGCTCACTACTGGTCGAAGAGTCGGTGGTTGAAATGGTTTCCGAAACAGAAGTGCTGGTGCTCGAGACTTCGGAGCTCGAGGACGCGGAGTCAGCAGAGCTGGTCGCGGGATCTGTCACGGTTGGGGAAAAGGTGGCGCTTCCTTGGTCCGAACTGATGGTTGCAGATCCTGACTCGTCAGATGAGCTCGCACTAGTGACCATACTTTCGCCATCTACTGAGCTCGCGCTGCTTGTCATGGAGCCAATTTCGGAGCTCGAGCTTGTGACTGAAATTCCAGCGCTGGAGCTAGTGCTTGTGGATACTGTGGATGGAGTAGAGCTCGGACGGGACACATCGATCTGTAGCCGGACGTCGCGGTGGCTACCATCATTACGTCCAGCGTACAACTCAAAGCCCTGAGGACGTCGGATCAGGAAGAAAGTCATGGAGTGTGTGCCATAAGGTACTGCTAGGCGACAAGTTATGATCATGTCAAGTCCAACGCCGCAGTTCGAAATGGTAGCATAATCAGGAGCTCCCCAGTTCTGTTGCGAGACGAGAGGACCGCTCTGGGTCCAGTATGGCAAAAATCTGCTGTTAAGCTTGATGGCCTGGAAACGTCCTGCAGAATCCTTGAGGTTGCCGAATTTGTCAATAGTGAGCTTGAAATCATCCCCACCAAGCCCAAATCCAGATACAGAATTTCTCACTTGAAGAGCAGTACCGTCAACTGTCGTACCGGAGCCGGTAGCCAGGATACGGACATTCTGGAATTCTGCTACTGGAGTTTCAGTGGCGATAGCTGATTCTGTTGAGCTCGGAGTTGCCGTGATTTGAGGCTCTTCCGAGCCGGAAGTCGAGGAAGTCAAGGAGGTCGACGCAGAGCTCAGACTGGTGGCACCGTCATCAGCAGCAACACTCGCGGTTTCGGTGATTGACGCAGAGCTGGTACTCTCACTCTGAGTAGCAGAGCTGGTATTAATATCACCGTCTCCAGTGCTAGAGGCATCCGTAGATGTGGACGAAGCGGAAGAGCTGGAGTCAGATTGGTAATTGGTTGAAACGGTGGTAGAAGCAGCTGAGCTGGACTGCGTTGCACTGGCGTTAGTTTCATCAGTGTATGAAGGCGCAGGGGTGGATTCTGAGCTAGTTGACGCATCGGAAGTAGTGCTACCGGTTCCCAAGGGTGATGAAGCCATGCTACTCGAGCCAGATATGACAATGCTTTCCGAGGAAATGGCGGAGGAGGATTGGATAGCAACACGAGAAGTGGCAATAGCAAAGATCATGGCAGCGTCGGGACTCATACTGCTCTGATCAATGGCACTGAAGTAGTCGCAAGACAAGTTCTCGAGGTTGAACGAAGTGGCAGCACAGGCAGACGAGCCAGCGCAAGTGCTCAAGCAAGTGATAAGATCATTGGCGACTCTTCTCTTGGTGAGACCGGTCAGAGGGGTACCGCTATATTTGACGCCGCGCTGGACCAAGAAGCTGATATCATCAACAATGGTGGAAGTCGCGGAGCTCGTGGCTGCCGAATCTGTAGCTGTTGCAGAGTCTGTACTGGTGACCGAGACATCAATAGTAGAAGTAGTGCCAGTGATCGCAAGTTCGGCCGAGGAGATGGAACTAGAGCTTGACATGGAGATCGCAGAGCTTCCGCTGTCAGTCTCCGAAGCAGCGCTGGAACTTGTTGAACCGGCATTTGACGAAACACTAGAAGCTGTGATACTGTCCTCAGATGTGGTCGACGCAGTTGCTGAGACTGCACTCGAAGAGACAATGTCAGAAGCAGTCTGTGTATTGGTCTGACTTCCCGAAGTAGAAGAATCGACGAGGGGTGTGGATGTGATGTCAACAACAGCGCTAGATGAGGAACTCCGACTTGCAGAGGTTGTAGGCGTCTCAGGCACGTATATCGAGAAACTTGGGCCATTGGGTCTACCCGTGATCGAAGTAGTCAGGACATTCACATTCGTTGATGGTGACAATGTTGTCTCTGTCTCGCTTGCGCCGGAAGAACCGGACAAGTCAGATGTCCCAGAGGTCAAAGTCGATGCAGAAACCGTGACACTCGTGCTCGATTCAGTGGCGCTAGTTGAAATGAGCGACGAGCGAGATGACGAAGATGAGCCAACCGACGAAGAAGATGGAAGGACTGATGGAGAGGGTGTGCGGATCGACGACGACGAAGATGTACGAGACGACGATGAGGAAGATGTACGGGACGACGAAGAGGACGTGCGAACCGATGATGAAGACATGTGAGTCGACGACGAAGACCTTGACGAGCTCGTGGAAGTTCTAGAAGAGCTGAACCCACTTCTGCTCGACGTGCTTGAAGTCTTAGGCGTCGATGACATAGACGAAGACTTTGAGGTTGTCTTCGAAGAAGTTTTGGACGAAGACGAAGTTGTCTGGGGCTTGGAGGAAGATTTCGACGTGGTTTTGGATGAAGATGAGGTCTTGGACGAAGACTTTGACGATTTTTGCGAAGATGTCTTTGAGGACGTCTTTGAGGATGTCTTTGACAGCGACGAGCTTGAAGACTTCGATGAACTCTTTGAAGACGAAGACGTCTTGACAGATGAAGATGGCTTAGTTGTGGAGGACGACGAAGTCTTTTTGGTCGAGGTCGATACTTTGGACGAGGTAGAGATCTTCTTGGTCGAGCTTGAAGTCTTCTTAGTTGAAGTAGAAACCTTCTTGGTGGAAGAAGATGTTTTCTTCGTGCTCGAGGACACAGGCTTACCCTCGACACACTTGCAAAGGGTTGTAAGAGCTTTGGCTGAGTATCTTGCAAATGGAGACGTGGTTCTTGAGCTAGGCCAGTGTGTTAGTAATAACACAAGAAGAGAACAAGCAACGAACTTACTGGGCGTTGTAGAAAGTGCAGAAGTACCAAGGCATGGTGAACTGGCGGCTGACCTCTGCTCTGCATGAAGCAAGAGTCTGTCTTTTCATGATGTTTTCGACGGGAGCAGAGACCTCATCACGCTTAGGCTTGGAAGCGGTCTTAGAGCCGGCTACAATACATTTGCAGAGATTGGTGACTTGGATTGGGGTGAACTGGTAGAAGGGAGACCGGGTGCGGCCACTGTAAGCAAGTTATTAAACAGTGGGCCAAGTATTGTACGAAAGACGATCATACTCAGAGAGCCACCACTTGCAGAAGTATACCTCATCGTTGACTGTACGGCGAACAAGTGCGATATCGTTGGCAGTGCATTTGGGAGTAGTTGCTCGCTCGATGAGCACAGGAGAGGCCGAAATCCCAAGGATGAGGGTGACAAGGAAGATGAGCACAGGGAAGAATCTTGAGGATCCCATGATGGTCGATTGGTGTTGTCGTGTTGATGATGGGCCTTACTTGTGGAGGTCCTGGCATTATATATACCATTCAGATCAATGGTCGGCTTGAAGTTTTCTAATTTCAAAAGTTCAGCTCGAAGCGTTCAATTGGAAGTATTCAGCTCGAAACATTGATCCAGGTATCTGTCTCCGGATGTTCAGCTGGAATGTTTGCATCCTTCATGGCAGGATTCTCGAAGTCCATTCTCTGGTTTGGGTAAGGACTCCTGACAACGGGCGATAGGTATCGGAGCTGGCGGTCATCCTACCCTTGTAGAGAAGTCTATGTGTAGGACGAGAACAAATTCATGGTTCCTGAGCAGTGGCGGACGCAGGAACAAAGGCGGGAACATATGCAGGAGCATACAATATCGCGAGTAGATTGTCTCGACTGCGCTGTATCGCTGCAGGTACAGTACCTGGTTGTTGGGTCAAAGTCCAGTCCTTTGGTAACTTCCGAGTATGTGGTCCAGTAACCACATGATAATCGATTACCATGTGTGTATGATCACAAGTCCCTACACAGAAACATGGCTCTAGTCGACGTGATCAGCTCAGCGACCTACCTCTTGGAGCCACCGGGTCTGTAGGCCGAGTGCTAGGGTCAATGGCGCGCCACATGTATCCGTTGGCTTGAACAGGAGTTCATCAGCCAGCCTTTTCAAGCCTTGGTAGTTACGTCTTTCTCAAGACGCAGGGCTTAACGGCGAGGCTCCGACGACTTTCGCAGTAGAAGATGGCATGCGGGTGTCTTGAAGCCCATGCCGGTCGTTGGAGGACATCTGCCACCAATGTTCTCCGGAGTGCATCCCCTACTCAGATCCTCGGTAATTTGTCCTCGAACAATACAATCCTTCGAGATCCAAACACAAACTGGATGGATTGTGATCGTTCGAAAGAAGACGAAGGTGGGAGATGGGACGTTTGAGATCCGAACGAGATCCGGAGGAAGCATCAGCTCTCTCTTGGCAGGCACGGAGCTATCTCCTTCCGCCCTTCCTCCTCTACTATTTGATCCATAAAACGCACGAGATCGGTCAAGGCCGGATATATGCTTATAAGTCATGCGCGACGGTTGGAGATCTCAGTGACCATGCCTCAGTGTGTATTTATGTTGCGCATAGCTACCGCTAAAGCTGAATCCCAGGGGTTTCTCGAGGTTCAGATACATAGCTATGCAGGGATAAATGTGTCGATCCTACGACTTTCCTCACTCAGAGCAGAGTGACCCTCAACTTCTGTTCGTTTGTTCTCGCTGCTGCTTAGATTGGGAGCTTTCCTGGAATAGCGCACGCCACATATCGATTTCATGACTCTACAAGCTCACGTCAAAAAGCGCCAAACACTACGGTAGGATCGAGTCAAGAAACCCCGTTATATAACGTTGTTTCGCGGTCGCCGAAATTTTGAGCCTCGTAAGGTACTTTGGTAAGAATGAGAACAACTACAGCTGAGACCGAAACGGCGAAGCATGAACAAATGTCCGATCGACAATCTTCTGTTCATGGGCATGTGGGTCTCAGATATTGGTGCTGTAGATATGCATGTGGGAGGTAAAGCTTAGAGCTTCTTGTGTGAAAGATTCTGGAGCTTGATGGATGCTTCAATGATGTTCCGTGCTCCTTAGATACGCTCTAGAACCAAAACTTGGAGAAAGGGAGAGAGTACTTGGAGCATACCAGGCGGAGCTCTTGCATGCTCGGGAGCGGGCTGGACGATACATGTGGTAACGGCTCTTAGGTCCCACCTGAGGCCGTCCATAGAGGTAAATATGGACATCGAATCTGAAGAATGCAGTGGGGAGGATCTGTGGCGGCTGATTGGGACTTCAACCACGTCCAGCCACTTTAATGCCTGGTTCCATTGACGTTCTTGGCACCACTTCCAAGCAGACTGGCAACGACAGTAGCCTCTCTGACAGCTCTTGAGACATGACTTCTCACAGCTCCATCCTCCAAGACCAAAAGGCCACCGATAGTGCAACCGCCAGGCGTTGAGACCTTTTCCCTCAAGATGGCAGGGTGCTCACCATCCTGTACCAATCCAGTAGTTCCTCTCATAACCTGAGCGGCCATGAGGTTTGCTTCAGCTCGTGGAATACCCATGGCGACGCCACCGTCTGCGAGAGCCTCCATGATAAGGGCAGCAAAGGCGGGACCCGAGCCACAAAGGGCTGTACAGGCGTCCATGTTCTTGGGCTCAATCTCGACGACCTTTCCAATGCGAGACATCATCCAATGAACCAGGTTCTTTGTGTCTTGGGGAAGAGGAGGGGTGGATTGGTTGATGACAGTCATGCTCTCGCGAACCTTGGAAGCTGTGTTGGGCATGGTGCGCACGATTGTAATCTTCTCGCGCACTTCTTCGTGGGACAAACCGGGGTATAACAAGCCTTCGAGCTGAGCTTCAGGCACACCAGCCAGAATGCTGATCAACAGCTTGCCCTCCAGAGCTTCGCGGACACCCTCTGCCTCGAGGACATCCTTGACATAGAAAGGCTTGCAGGCGAGAAGCACGACATCGGCCTCCTTCATAGCGCGCACATTGTCCGACTGAATGACATCGAGGTTGGCCTTGTATTTTCCTAGCTCATTCTTGATGCGAGATGCACTGCGATCGCTACGACATGTGGCCAGGAAGCGAGTGGGTAGACGAGGGGGTAGGTTCTCCTCCTTCTCTGAGGATTTCGAGGCCGAGTTCAGGGAGTCCATGATACCACCGAGGATTGCGATACCCATGGTACCTATGTCGAGTCCATCAGCCTTGAATACAGGATTCGTCGTCGTTCGCAAACATACCACAGCCTATGGTGGTCAAGGTAAGGCCATTGTCTGAAGCCATTGTGATGATTCGATAGTGATTGAAACTGAGATTCGACGGAGATGCGGACACAGTCGACGATGGAGGGAAAGTTGGCGGCCAATCACGCGATAGACGCAGAATTAATTGATGAGTCGTCAATTCACTTGATCAGAAAGATGGCTCCAAGTTTCCCCACCAAAGATCAAACTCCGAAGTCGCTCCATGCCCCAGCGCCCTCATCAGAATCTCTCGGATCTACGCGGCGATAACGATAACGATAAGATCTCAAGATGGACGAGTTCTTGACGGCTTGGCACGACTATGATGCACGTTCTGCCTCGCTCAGTCGCGAAGCTCTGGTCGAAGTCGAAACCAAAACAAACGACTACCTCCCTCACGCTGCTCGCGCTACCGCTCTTCTCCGTCTCAGCTATCAGCGGCATCTGATCAATCACAAACAGGATTGGCTCAGCAGTCCTCGTCGCCCTGGTCACGCACCCAAGCTACTCCCCTCTGACTACCTCGTCAAGCGCGCCATCTCACCCTTGAACCTCAACTTCTCGAATCGCATTCAGGACTGGCTCATCCCTGCCTTCTACAATCCTGCTCCATCTTCAATCGACCCTCCCTCTTTGCGCATCAACTCTCCCTTTCATCTCAAGTCGAAACGCATCAAAGCTTCGCACCTTCCTCGCCTGATCGTTAGAAAGCTCGCCACTCCTACCACTCACATCTCGCGCGCGACTTGCACCATGGACCCCTTCGAAGTCCGTATGCGCTTCAACAGCCAACTCCAACACCTCAATGCCTCAGTCACCTCCGCCCAAAAGACCGCCGCCTACGCCCTAAAGTACCGCGAGTGGGACGAGGATCTTCACTCGTGTATCCTCGAGAACCTCGAGCGCAACTCTCTCAACAACCGTGCCAACATCTTCTACTTCTTCGAGACCCTCTGCGATGTCGCTGCTGCCGCCCATCACATCGAATTCGTGCGCATGATGGAGAGAGACATCCTCCGCATCGTCGACCTCGTGGCCCCTGAAGACGGCAGCGGCGCAGCAAACGTCAAGGTCGTGCGCAAAGTCCTCCGCAACCTGGCAGGAAAGAAGTACCTGCAGCAGCAGACGGTGGATGAGCTGGAAGACTGCATCAAGGACCGCGACCAGATCGGCGGTGTCGGTGGCGCTGCTTCACCTGAAGAAGCCATGCGTTACAGCAATGGCAACGTTCGCGTCGAGAAGAGACAGGTGGAGCAGCGCATCGAGGAGGACCGCGAGAGACACAAGAGACTTCGTGAAAACATCTGGGCCGTTAACCACGCCAGTGCCGAGGACGAGTTTGGAAAGTGGTGGGCAGAGACCCCTGATGGCGACGAGGACGACTACCGCATGGCTGGGGAGGAAGTGGCCGAAAACAAGCAGTATGCCCGGCTCCACCGCTCGGAGCAACTGCGCGTGTAAGCTGCTTCCTCTGTAGCCTTGCGCGCACCCCCTTTACGTAGACATGACGAGACACAGGAAAAGCTTTGTACAGATAGAATAGATGGGAAGAGAGGAGATGCATTGTGTTTTTAAAGATACCCCAATACCAGTTTTTCGTTGTTCTCCTTTCTTCATCACATCCCAGGAGTGCACCACTGCGCAAGATCAGCTGTGAAAATGCACAACCGAGTCCAATTAGCTAGGGTTGTTGTCTGCAGGTTGCCTATGCTCTCCCTCTCTCTGTACATTCTCCCGATTTCCAATCACTCTGCGCATTTTGATGTGTATCTCCATGCCTTCAACTGCAGCTGGAGAGTGCAATTGTTCCACACACATCCGAGCCCTATACCCCTTGCTAGACGAGCCCCGGTTAGACATCTCATCGACATATTAGTAGTTAGAAACTTCTTGTGAAAATGCAGAGTCGAGATTGGATGATGAGTTTTGACCACAGAGGGGATGTCCAAGTGGAGCTTTCGGTGAACGGTGTTTGATGTTTGAATTCGTTTCTGCATTTTGATAGAGTTTGAGTGATAAGGGGAGGTGTTGGAATAGCGAGGTTTTTGCTTCTAGAAATACAGACTGATTTCCATATTCGATATCACGTCCAGTGAAAGAATGATGATCTGTACTCTACCCACTTCAAGCCATCTCCACCTCAACTTCTCCACCCATCTCACCAGACCCCTCCACATCATCCTCCGCAGCCTCAATCCTCTCCATCTGCTTCTTGGTCAACGGCCTCTTCTTCTTTCTTCCCGAAGGGTCAACTCTAGGCGCCGAAATAGCATCCAGATATTCTTCATTCTTCATCTGACTCTTCAACGGTGGTGCTGCACCCGGCTCCTTCAAAAACAGCCTGTCATGATAAGTCTCATAACTGGCCTCCTCATCTTCATCGAAGTACTCGAGGCGCGTCCACTTTTCCTCTGCGGCGATTAGCAGTAGGTTTTTGGCACGCAGGGCTTCTAGGTTTTCGACATCGCGGTTGTCTTTGTAGGTTTGAGCTAGCGCGAGGGCTTGGGGTTGTTTTGCTGCTGCTGCGGCTGCACCGGGGCCGGAGGGACCGTTTCCTTCGGCTGCTTCGGTGCGGCGGGCGGCGGTTTCGGCGTGGGTGATTGCGTCGACGTGGTGGAACTGAGGGCGCATTTGGACCACGCCGTCAACGCGTGTTAGGTGCAGTTCATCTGTAGGAAGAGTTGTGAGTTTATGTGGTTCAGGATGGTGGTTTGTTGCTTCTTGCTGTGATTCGGTGTGAAGTATGGGGAAATTGAGAACCAAAAGAAGAAAGTTGCGGAAGACGAAGCAAGAAACGGCAGAAGACGGAACAAAAGTAGCAAGATAAAAGAAACACTGGGCGAGCAATAAGAAGCAAAGACTTACCACCGCGGAAAGCACCCAACATGTAGTTTGGATTGCCTGCTTCGTCTTGCAAGATCTGACCGCCTAGAGTCTGCTTTTGATACACAGCGTCTCTGTTGACAGCCTCCTGGAACCTCGCAAGTCCTTGGTCGACACTCATCTCACTTCCTTCCTGCTTGGCTCTACCCTTTCCACCTTTCGTCGGCGCAAAACCTGCTGCAGCACCGAAAGTCGCGCTGCCACCGTTGGTCTTGGATTTCCTGATCGCCTCTCCCCAGACCAGACTTTGGAATTTGTTGAAGTTTGCGCTCGGGTTCATGCCAATATCCATTTCCATGAAACCGGCTTGAGGCTTTAGTCGGAAGTCGACCGGACGTGCGCCATTGCGGTCGTTGTAGGCTTGACTACGGTTGCGGTTGGGGTATTGCAGGAGGTAGATCTGCTCGAGTTGGCGTGGTGTGATATAGACGTTGTATTCTGCAATGACTGGGTCATCGTCCTCGACGTCTGCTACTCGTGATGCTGGTAAAGAATGAGCACTCCATTCACTTTCCCACAGTATGTCTGACTTGGTTCACTGCTTACGAGACATTGTGATGTTTTTGTGTTGTGTGACGAAAGAGAATGTACTTTGATGGTCGCCGGATTTATTTTTTGATAGAAGCGCAGGCGAAGATCTCCCCCACGTTTTTGCTAGCAGCGACAAGTGGTCTGTGCTCGAGCTTTTGATAGTGGTGTCACCCTGCTCCAACTCCAAGCTGGGTACACACACTTCATGTCGCTGCCATCAACCTTTCCTCAGCCGTTGCTGCATGCAGATACCTACCAGTGAGACACTCAGCTTATACAAGACATGCTCTGCCAATGTAGACTGATGATAGTCAGTTGGGGCTTCATGATGCGTTTTTGGCAGTTGCCGACAATATTGTTCTATTCTCGCAACACAACTGGACGGCAGAACACAGGCAACAATTATTTATTTATTTCCACACGATCACTGGTGGTCCATATGCGTCCAAGCCCAAGGAACATCTGCCTTCGTCTTTAGTGATCTCGAATCTTGCATGTCAAATCAATTGATGTTGACACCATAAACTGCATTAGGCAGGATCAGCCCAAGCTTCCCAGCCAAGCGCCATGGAAGCAAATAAGCTTCGTCCTTTCGAATACCGGAATTTCTCCTCCAACACCACATCATTACACGACTTCAACCTACAGAAACGTACGACCGCTGTCGCTATGACCTTGTCAAGGACACTTTGATGTGTTTTAATACCGTCTTTGATGTCGACTTGGTGTGCAGTGCGGTCTGAAAGTCACTCGCCCATAGAGCTCCGTCATGAAAACAATCCGGAATCCTTCCTTGGCAGCAAGCCATCGATGCAACCCGTTCGTCTAAATAGGCTGCCACTTTCGGCCACCGCTGTCAAACGATAAGACAAGACAAGATCTGCTCAACCTTAGGCAGTCAGATAAACCACCATTGGCATAAATGTAGGCTTGCTACTGACTACAGATTCAGACATCGAGATTTGTATCGTCTTTTCTGTTTCGATTCAGCCGAGTCCTTCTTACCATCGTTCTTTCCTTCTCGGCTAATCACAATGTCTTCACGAAATTGTGATGACAGCACTCCGGGTGTATGCCATGGTGGACGACCTGATCTGACCTTGGGCCTCGAAGATTATGTCTTGATCCTTATACCGGCAGCATGTCTGTTGTTCATGGCACCCGTGAGGCTAAGGAGGATATGGGGTCGAAGTCGCAAGGTTGTCACACCCACTGCGCTGTGGTGGGCTAAAACGGTAAGTCTTCAACATTTTATTACACTCCAGCGCTGTCATAGCATTATGCTACTCGAGTAGAGCTCAACGATTCCACGAACGAATTTAGAACTAACCTAAGGAGTAGATATCGTCTACATCGTTCGTCGCCCTAAGCTTAGCAGTCCTTGTTCGAGGTTGTATCCGTCCGCAAACACCATCGGCAGAGATCCCTGCAGAAGTATTCTCGTTTCTGGCGTCACTCGTTGCAGCTGTTTTGTCACAATGGGAACACATACGATCCATCAAACCTAGCGCCTTGCTGCAGCTGTATCTGATGGTTGCTCTCGTGGTTCAAGCGGTACACGTCCGCTCTCTCTGGCTACGGGATGAGGACAACATAAAAAGGGACCTCGGGATCGGTCAGATTGTTGCATGCGCCCTTTTCCTTGCAGTGGAAAGCGTGAGCAAAGAATCCATCTTATTGCACCGCCAGAAGCGCAGTCCACAGGATACTAACGATATGTTCAGTCAGCGCTTGTTTTGGTGGCTCAACAACATGTTCAAGCGTGGATACAGCTCCGTGCTTGCTCCCACTGATCTTGACAAGATGGACGAGGATCTATCATCTACCGATCCGCAGCGAAGATTCAGACTGCAATGGCGCAAGCATTCAACAAGAAACCCACAAGTCGGCCTGCTACGCGTTGTTTTTAGTGCGATTGGGTACGACATGATGTTTCCCGTCATTCCTCGTCTACTTCTACTCGCGGTCCAATTCTCTCAGCCATATCTTATCCTGCGTTTCGTCCAATACATCGATAACCCGTCAGAGGGTGGAACAGAGGAAGGCATCTTGCTTGTGATCGCCACTGCCTTGGTCTATGTGGCCATTGCAACTTTTCAGGCCTGGTACTGGCAGTCAGTCGTGCGCTTCCAGACAAAACTTCGAGGATGCCTGATCAGTCAAATTCACGACAAAGCTCTGCGTTCTCGAGTTGACGTCAAGTCCAACCCTCTGATGCTCATGAACGTCGATGTTGAGAAGGCACTTTTTGGCATCAGACCAATTCACGAGTTCTGGGCCTGCGGCCTCTCAATCGTAGTCGCTCTGGGTCTCTTGTATGTTCAAGTAGGAGTGCCATTTGTGGCTCCACTCATACTTCTTGTGGTTTTCATCACGATATGCTCCACGAACGGCAAGAACATTGCCCCCAAAACAAAGCTTTGGCTTGCTGCAACACAAGAACGCGTCTCTTATATCACCAGCGTCATTGGCTCGATGAAGAACATCAAGTTGCTCGGGATCACTCCATTTGTTCTTGCAAAGGGCAATAACCTGCGCGAAAAGGAGATCCGTGCTCAGAGAGCTATTCGCGTGTCGTCCATGATTAACCTGGTCATATCACTTGTCAACTTCCAAGCAGCCACACTCGTGATGTATGGAGCTTTTGCGATCAAGACTCATATAACCGGAGTGCCCTTGACCAATTCGACTCTTTTTACGTCATTGGCTGTGTTGAAGTTGTTCACCATGCCACTGCTGATGACCATTCAATTTCTCCCTTCTTTGTTGCAGATGTTTGCTGCACTCGCCAGAATACAGGAATATCTTGTCACACAAGACCATTCGGATCAGCGAACCATAGACTCGGAAGCAATGACACACGGGCGAAATATCAAAACGGGCATCTCGATCTCAGAGGCGAGTGTCGTTGCGCAGATCCGGGCACTGAGCTGTGGCTACTCTGAGGACAGCTCGATGCTGAAGGACATTACTCTCGACTTGCAACGTGGGAATCTCAACATGGTCGTTGGAAGGTTAGTCTGCGATGGTGAATAACACTATGCTCTGCTAATAAGTTTCGCAGTGTCGGGTCCGGCAAGTCCACTTTGCTCAAAGCCTTGCTAGGCGAGGTCACCATCAACAGTGGCTCGATAACGATCGCGGACGACCAGATTGCATTCTGCAGCCAAAATCCTTGGCTCTGGAATGGCACTATCCGAGAGAACATTGTAGGTGCTGACATAGCCGACAACTCTTGGTTGACAAAAGTCTGCTGGGCTTGTGGACTGGACCAAGACTTCCAAGAACTGCCAGATGGTATCGACACTCGTGTCGGTAATGATGGCACAGCTTTGAGTGGTGGTCAGAAAAACCGTATCAGTTTGGCGAGATCAGTCTACTCTCGTAGATCGTTGATGGTGCTTGATGATGTACTCGCTGGTCTGGACACCCGCACTGAGCGCCTTGTGTTCAATCGTGTCTTGGGACCCCAAGGCCTTTTGCGAAAAATTGGGAGTGCTGTCGTGCTTGCAACCCACGCCATTGGTTGGCTACGTTATGCTGATACGGTACTTGTCATCGAGAACGGCAAATTAAGTTATCGCGGCAAACCGGAAGATGCACCTGCATCGTTCATACGAAGTCATGCTGGCCAGCCAGAGTACGAGGCAGAAGATGAAAGCGACAATACCAGCCCGGCCGACATCCCAATGAAGACATCCCGATCGTCAAGCGTGTCATCTTCAATCACTAAGCGACAAGCAAACTGGCAGTTGTACAAGTCTTACTTCAAATCATTTGGAAGATTTGGCTTCATCAACTTCACATTCCTGATTATAGGCTTTTCTGCACTACAGTGTGTACAACAGCTCGTTCTCAAGTGGTGGGCTGGAGCAGAGGCAACGAGTCCTTCTGAGCTTGGCAAATGGGTAGGCATTCTGGGAGCCATCACCCTCATCTTTGTGGTCGATGTCTTCTTGACCCTCTGGGCTGGTTTCATTGTCTATTTCCCCAAATCTAGCTTGTACCTGCATCTCCAGCAATTCACCGCGCTGGTCAAGGTCCGCTATTCAGCTTGGGGTGGGAAAGAGACTGGAAGCATCACCAACCGATTCTCGCAAGATATATCCATCATCGACGGTCAACTTGCAAATGCTTTGCTCAACGTCCTGGCAGGCATATTCGACGTCATCGCGATGACTTCTATTATCATCGTGGCTACTCCGTTCATTGCCGCGACTATACCGCCTCTAGTTGCCGTCTTCTGGATCATTCAGAAAATTTACCTGCGTACTGGAAAGCAGCTGCGTATCATGGACCTTGAGGCAAAAGCTCCACTATGCACACACTTCTTGGAGACAGTCACTGGCGCCGCAACTATCAAAGCGTTTGGTTGGCCCAAGTCATACAGAGAGAAGAACGACAAGTTGCTAGAAGAAAGCCAAACACCATACTATCTGCTCGAATCTGGTAAGTCATCTCTTACTCCAACGCCACTGACATGAATCGTTCGCTAACATTGATAAGTGCAAAATTGGCTGTCCCTCGTGCTCAATCTTGTTGTTGCTGGCCTGGCGACAGTGACAATGGCCATAGTCGTGAAGCTCAGATCTACCAGTGACGCGGGTTACGTTGCTTTGGCCTTGATTAACATCATGGACATCGGTCCCATTCTCGAGATGCTGGTCGTAGCTTGGACACAACTTGAGACCAGTATGGGCGCCATCGCTCGCATGAAGGAGTTCATGGAAGATACACCAGAAGAAGAGCAGGGCAAGGTAAATCCTCCCTCAGACTGGATGACAGAAGGTGGTATCACCATCAGCCGTCTCGAAGCTTCTTACTCCGACATTGCACCCTCGACGATTAAGGATATCGACCTTCAGATCAGGCCTGGCCAAAAGATCGCTATCTGTGGCCGCACTGGAAGTGGAAAATCATCACTCGCATCCGCTGTCTTCGGTCTTCTCCACATCAGCAGTGGGCACCTCAAAATCGACGATGTAGATGTTACACAAGTGTCGCAAGAACTCCTTCGCTCCAAGATGATCGCGCTGCCGCAAGACGCTTACTTCACAACCGGCACCGTACGAGAAAACCTCTCACTTCGCAGAACAGACACAAAACGCAGCGATACAGAGATGTTGGATGCACTTTCCCGTGTCGGCCTGCTCACAAAATTCGAAACACTGGCTTCTGCTGATGGCTCAACGTGGCAATCGCCTCTCGATATCGAGCTCAATCCAGATGATATGCTAACGAAGGGCCAAACTCAACTCTTCGCTATGGCTCGTGCGATTCTGTCTTCTGGCTCCGTTGTCCTCGTCGACGAAGCAACATCAGGATTGGATCATGAGACCGAAGCTACGGTGCAGACATTGCTCAGAGAAGAGTTCAAGGGCAAAACTATCATTGCTATTGCGCATCATTTGCAAACAATTGTGGACTTTGATCTCGTGGTTGTCTTGGATAATGGAAAGGTTGCTGAGATGGGGAAGCCAAGTGAGCTTATGGTTACGGAAGGCAGTTTGTTTGGAGACTTGCTCAGGGCTGCGAGTTGATGGAAAACGAAGAGCGAGATGTTGGTTTGAAGCGTAACGAAGCAACGACTAGCGTGGCTTGATGAACAGTGTCGATAGCTAATGACAAAATTGCTATACATACTTAGCTACGACCAGAAATATTGCACCAAAACCGAAAACCCATCTAAGCCTCCCATTGGAAGACCGAGTAAATAGCTAGTTCTCGGAATGCAGTGCAAGGAAGACTTTCTATAGCCGTATCACTTAAACAGCATTGTGGCTCCAGCACTCCCATCATGCTCCGCCCTAGTGATCGGTCCTTCGATCTTCCTGTCATGCACATGAACGGTAATGCCACTCTGCTCCATCTGCCTTGTACATTGTTTGACATGTTCGCAGTCAAGCCACTGACAAGGATCTCTCAGCAAGTGCACATCTCGTAGAGAAGGCAGTAAGTCTTAATGATCGGCCAACTGGCACAGTTCTTCGAACAACTCATGGGCCTTCTCGTAGCAGTTTTCCTGACAGGCAAGCTCGCTAATGTCGACAATTTTGCCCTCCAGTGCCACTTGTCCATTTGATATAAAGGACGCTTGCTCCAATGCTCGATTAAAGGATTCTCTACTGGTGACTTCCAACGTGAGGCTTTCCAAGGTAGAGGGAAAGTTGGTGTAGAATGTGTGGTCGTCGCGGCGAGTCATCTTTCCTGTCGATTGCGAGAAAACCTCCAGTGGTGCTTTGAGTCTACGCAGTTTCGAGAACGATCTGACTGCGTGACTTTGGTACGGCTCCATGGGCTTGGGAAATTGTCTGACGCCATGTTCTGGACTTACCCAGAGCTCGCTCGGTCCTGGATCCAATTCCAGTTCTAGCAGTGTGTCTTGCACACACTCAAGCACATCGACGGCTTCTTGAATACTGATGGCATCAGCCATGCTGTGAAGCTCGCTGCCCGGCGTAAAATAAGAGGTGGTGGTCAGACTTTGTAGATCTTTAGGCATCTGGAGAAGATACCCCATCTCCTCAGTGACAGCCCCACAACCAGTGAACTTCATGTGTGTCAAATTCCATGTACCAGGATTGTTAAAAAAATCCTCTAGACCAGGAGAATTTGTCCACACCCAGTCCCTGACCTCCAAAAAGCGAAGTGCACTCGCATTGTCCACTATGTACTCTATCCAGCTGACCCACTGTAAATCGACACCCTGATCGTCCTCCATGGGTAAAGACAGCGAAGTGATACCACAGACGGGAGGGTTCTCTTCCCAGTATTCGTTTGGAAGTGTGGTATAGTTGTGTGGAAGAATTCGAGAGTTCCAGGCATCGATGCAGCATCTGAGAAGAGAGATGCAATGTCGACGATCAACTCTTCGTACTCATCAATCAGGCGGTTTCTCGCGACCTCACTCAAGCTGTTGTATAGGGGGCTAGTCCTGGACTCTGGAAAGACGTCGCGGTGATCACCTATATAGATCAGCAAAGTCCAACCGAGTTCTGCTTTACAAAGAGGTCATTTGGAGAAACACCCGCTAGATCAAGTCCAGCTGGACCTAAACACTTTCAAAGGCTTATGAAGGTGTAGTGCTGGATCTCGGAGTTCAACTTACCATTTTCCAAATATACTCTCCGTACGAGTGACTGCCAGTCGTCGCGATCCTTATGCAACTTGTAGAAGAGATGAAGGTCACGACACCAAGTCGCATCATTAGTTGCGTCTTTCGCAATCCCGAGAGGAGCTTTATCTCCAAGGATCAACGTATGATAAAGTCTCTTTTTGGTGACCTCATTGAAGGCCCTCGACAACTGACTCATGGCTTTGTGGACACCGACAGAACTGTGGTCTAGTATGCAGAGCCACACCTCCAGCGGGAATGTGTTCCATTCTGCAGAAGATCGCATGGTGTGTGATGGTAGTATGGGTTTGAATAGATGAAGAAGAGTTGTTGTTCCGATATGGATTGGAAGGCGCGTTGTTAAAGTCGGCTGGAGCCTTGGGACGTGGCACGTGCATATAGATGCCTCAAGAGAGACTTTGAGCAAATTTGGGGAGAAGGGGCGACTACTCGCATTGTGAACGGAATTGGCTATCAAGCGTGGTGGGAGGAGCGAGACGCTCAAGCTTGCCGGTAGCCGTTCTTTCGAGACGGGCAGTTGATATCTTAAGTAGATCTGGAAGATAAGGAAGCAGGCTTCGACTGATTTTCCGCATTCAACGAGCTACTCGACGGACGATTACGACACGTTAAGGAAACATCGAAGTAAGGCAGACAGTCTGTCGAACCTTAGCACCTCCATCCAACAATTGCTGGAGAAATCTCTCAGATACAATAACCCGATACCAGGCTAGCAATAGAAGAGATCCAGGAGTCTGCAACGATACACAGAACTTCTAAACAACATGCACGAACACTGAGAGTAATCGTCACAGACGTGTACACCGAGTCTTTGTCTGATAGTCGAAGTCAATAATTCAGACGCTGCATTCAGCGACTCTGCCAGTCGTATGACGTCTCGGTCTCATTGAATACGAAGACAGGCTCTCAATCGTCATCATCAAAGTCTTCCAGACCTGCAGTACGTCTTTCGTCGGCGATGGCTGAACCTATCAAAGACCTGGAAGACTCTTCCTTTTGATCTACGATGACAGTGATACCGCTCTGCTCGATGACTCGCGCGTGTAACTGGATGTGCTCGCAATCCAACCACTGGTACGCATACCCCAAGAGACGAATCTCGCTAAGCGCAGGGTGTGAAGACCGATGTTCTGCTAATTGCGCGAGCTCGGCGAACATCTCGTGTGATTGATCGTCCGAAAATGGCTCCGAAGAACCTACACGGCAGGGAAGGTCTTCTATCCGCACCCACTCGCCGCCCTGATTGATGGTGCCGTCAGACCGTACACGTCTTTCTGTCTCAGCTCGTTCGAGCACGTAGTTGAGGGGACCTTCGTACGTTATATCCAGGGTCAGTTTCTCTAGAGATGACGGGAAATTGGTGTGAAAGACATGAGTGGGATGAGATCTCATGGATGCCATCGAGTCTGCAAAGATCTCTAGTGGTGCGTTTAGTCGCTGGAGCTTGGTGAAATTGCTGAAAGCTCGAGACTGGAGAGGTTCCATTGGTTCGGTCCAGTTTCTGCTATCACCTGGGTCGAAATCAAGCTCCAAAAGAGTGTCTTTCAGTGGCTGGATGGTATCGACCGCCTCCTGTATGCTGACATCGCCCCAGTCCCCCAGATCAGAATCTTCGTCGTCATATGTTGGTAAGCCAGATTTGATCCGAAGCCTCTGAAGGTCTTTCGGCCACTGAAGTAGTGGTATCATCTCAGTATTGAGAGCTCCGCACTGGGTCAGCATGAGGTGCGTGACGTTCGACATGCCTGGATCATGAAAATCGTCCTCGATTGGACGTGCGGTATCATCCCAGCCCATGATTTCAAGAAAACGCAGTGTCGGCATACGGAAGATCTCCATCAAAGTCTCCCAGCTTTCGTACTCGCTCTCATCGAGCATACTCATTGTTAATGAAGTTACTCCACAGGCTGGAGGATTGGGCTGCCAGAATGGAGCACCTGCCCCTGTCATTATCGTGTGACAGAAATTCAGGCCGCTCATGCTGTTACTATCGGTGAAGAGCGATCCAATCTTGCGAATCAAAGTATCCTCGGCTTCGTATGCTGATATGGCGTTTGAATATTCTGTTTCCACTTCAACTTCGGATCCAAGCACAAGGACGGGCCTACCCCTTAGAATTCCTTCAAACTTGTCTAGATCTAATGCGTTGGTCAGCAAGCCGCTATATCTCCGAGTCGATGGCCTCATTTTTTCGTATCAATCTGCGGGCCAGGGTCACAGAATTATTGAACACCCTGGTCTGATTGACTCACCACACTGTACGTAGACCCTTCGAACATAAGATTTCCAGTCTTGATGCCCCGAATGGCTTTCGAGGAATCTTTGAGGACTCTTCACCCACGTTGCATCGTCCAGGGTTGGGTCGTCTCCAGTGATGCCCAGTGAGCCATCTTCGTCTCCAATAACCAATGTGTGGTAGAGTCTTCGCCGCGCTATATCCCTGAACGTGCTTGAGACTTTGCTCATGCTTGCGTGAACGCTGATGGGGCTGTAGTGCAAGATACGTAGCCATATTTCCAGTGGGAAGATCTCGTATTTATCACAGTCCATTGCATTGCCGGGGTTCGAGTTTTGCCAATAGCTCCGAAGGATTCGAGCGCCCTGGAGTGCGAACATCGTTAGTGGAACTTTTTTGGGAGTTGCAGGAAGAGTCTCAGTTGTGTTGAATGTGTTCACAGAAACATTATCAGGCTCAATGCCCAATATGTGGTTGTTCAGGAAACCCTAAGTGCTGTGCGGGGAAGCTACGGCTCAGCTGAAGGCAGGGTCACCCCTAGTAATGGTGCATTGAGCAAGGATGTGCTTCCTCTGGTCCGTGTCATTGCTTATCTTTGAACATGATCTGATCACCTTCGATGCCACTGAGTGGGTTTCCTTCACCATCCACCGCTCTAATGCCGATACTTTTGAAGCCTAGCTTTGCGTAGAACCCTTCGGCCACTTCTTTCTTCGCTGCACTGATCACGCTTGCAGCGATATTCTCTTTAGCTGCGAGATCCAGTCCGTGTCTGACCAAAGCTGTGCCGTGACGATTACCTTGATGCACTGGATCGATTGCCAGACCGTTCAGACGCCAACACTCGAATCGATCGCCTTGAAAATGTCAACTGAATAGGAAATTTGACGCCAGCCCGACTGCTGCTTACCAGTCCAGACATCAGGCAGGTATGAGCCTGATCGCTCGATCAAGTTTTCCATCTCTGGATCCGCAGCCCTGTTGACAGGTAAAGCTGGCTCAAGGCATTCTTTCAGAAGGGCTTGGTACTCGTTGAAGTATTCGCCTCTACGGCTCCACTGAGCCATACCAGTGATGAGTTCGGAACCATTGTGTTGTACAGTCGAGACCAGAAACAGATTATAGGGGTTGTGCCATGCTTTGCGGAACTTTTTGAGCCAAAAGATATGCATGTCTTCGGGATATTGCTCGCGATACGGGTGAATGATCTTGCCGAATAGATCATCATCGAAATTTGCTCTGGCAGCGATAGATGCCATGATGAACTGATCGTCAGCGTGTGCTAGTCGGATAGTGGCTTCGGTGGTCTTCGATAAAGAGTCCATGTGTGCATAACTTCCAACAAGATGTCGATAGTAAGCTTGATTCGTCTGAGAATGCTGCTGATAAGTAACAAAATACTCGTTATGACTCATTAGCTTGTTTCTTCTCAGGGAAGAGACCATAATCGTATCAGGTTTTCTTGCGAAGAGTGTGTTAATAACTCCAAGCGCCGGAGGCTGTAAAGACACGGCGACAAAAATGTAAGGAGTGAACGTCCAGTGAGAGAGCGCACAGCTTGAGCCCTCACTGTTCTGATTACTGCTGGCCGGTAGATAGTAGCACCTGTGAGTTGCAGGCGCCCTATGTACATGTTTTCGTTGGCTCTCGGTTGTACAACATTCGGGTGGTCGCAGAGAGTGGAGCAAACAAGTCCCACTCCAGCAAGATTACAAAGGCTGCAGTCACTGCTGTTTCTCGAACATGTCTTATTCTGCCCATCTCACTGTTACAGCGCACAGCAATGCTACATCTGCAGTCAGCTTTTGGCTCTATTTCGGGTTTCAGTCGTTCTCCTCGGATGCTATTGCTTGATAACAATCCCGACACCGGATCCATGTGACTCATTGCTCGTCACATCTCAAGAAGGCATCAGCCTGCCTCGAGATCAGATTCGGAAAGAGCTTGAGTATCTCGCACCACGGAGCTGGCCTACTCATATGCAAGCAGTCACAAGCGCCATGATCGATTCTTCAGGGCGCGCCTAGCGTGGCCTCGGTCGCTTGCGGTGACGGCTTTGGGCCTTTATCGAGTTGCCCTGATTCTCCAAGGCCTGATGCACACCGGACATGCGACTTGCACCGCCATATCCGACGACATGCGAAATTCCTGAATCTACGTCGACGCAGACACATGGTCTCGCTGAATCACATGAATGCATGAAGAACAAAGAAGTCATGAGAGCTCCGATTTTCGGGCAACCGAGGAAGGAGCTCCTCAAGAAAGTGGGGCGCCAAGATAGATGGCCCCTTCCCTCTCAATCTTATCAGATTTCGATTCATCTGATAGGTCGATGGCTCTCAGACTAAGTCACTCGTTCTGGCGGGCCACGAATTTCGTTATTAGGAGGCTTGCCTCCAACATCTCTGCCGCCTCGAACCTCCAAATTCTACTTTTCCTATTCTTACTGAGCATCTTATCGACTTCACGTTCCTAAATCGCTGTTCACAAGGAAGGTGAACAAATAGCTTGGCATCATCAGCGAATCGAAGCCCTGCCCGCCGCAAACCTTCGTCCGGGAATATTCACGATTCAGAGCACGGCCTGACGCGCTTCAGCCAACTCTAGGCCGCTCCCTGCATCAAAACGTTGGTTGCAAAACATTACGAGTACGCACCGCTCTTTGGTTATTGTCGTTTCACAAGTAGGAGAGCCTGGTGCTTTCTCACCTTCTTTCATTTTTCCTATATCTATGCGACGAACAACATCCTACTAGTCCTTGGCATCTCTGATAGCAGTCATGCCAGGTCTCCGGAGACTCTCCAGCGCAGGGGAAACCCTTCCGCGGCACAGCCGGGAGAAGATGACAAGACCCCCTGTCGACGATGCATATTCAGACACGGATTCTGAGTCTGATGTCGCAAGTCACCTGAGTGCGCAAGCTGGTGTGAAGCGACTCGAGGCGACCGCAGCCTTGTGGTCGAAATGGTCTCTCATATTTGCGTATGGCGGGTAAGTTCAATCCTGATACATTCATCTGCAGGCAAGGCTAACATGTTACAGTCTCTACATGATGGCATATGCTACTTCTCTCGAAGGGCAGGTGACTACCAACCTGACGGTGTTTGCCACAAGCTCGTTCAAAGCACATGCACTCATTTCGACAGTGTCGGTCATTCAAGGAGTAGTGTTGTGTACGTGATCTTCAAGCGCTAATCGCGGGCTCTGGCTGACGTGAGATAGCAATCGTCAAGCCACCAATGGCAAAAGTGGCAGACGTATGGGGACGATTTGAGGCCTTCACATTTAGCGTGTTCTTGTTTACACTTGGATATATTCAACAAGCTGCGGCCAACAACGTCAAGACGTATGCGGCCGCTCAGATTTTCTACTCGGCAGGCGCCACCGGACTCCAGATTCTCCAACAGATCTTTATCGCGGATACGAGCGACTTGTTGAACAGGGCCATCGTTTCGACAATACCGGATATTCCGTATCTCCTGAACGTATGGATCGGACCCCCAATTGCGAATTCGATACTCAAAAATTTGAGCTGGAGATGGGGGTATGGTATCTGGGCCATCATACTTCCGGTGGCCTATCTACCATTGGCACTTGCTCTGTCATTGAACCAAAGAAAAGCCTCGAAGATGGGAATATTACCACCATCACCTTTTGTTGGCAAGGACTGGTTGTACACTTTGAAGAGTCTCTGGTTCGAGATGGACATCTTCGGCCTGTTGCTTCTTCTCGTTGGTGTCGCTCTTCTCCTAATTCCTCTTACTCTGGGTGCGAGTGCTCCTGGCGACTGGAGCAATGGTAGCATTATCGCAATGCTGGTTTGCGGTCTGGTCTGCCTTTGCGTCTTCCCACTTTGGGAGCGCAATCCACGTCTGGCACCAAGAGCCTTCTTCCCTCCCCATCTCTTCCGCAGCACCACCGTCATTGCTGGTGTGCTTATTGCTTTCTTCTACTTCAGTAAGTTCGATGTGTCGTCAGATTAAGGGTTACGGCTAACGTCAAGCAGTGGTGTACTACCTTTCTGTGCAACCCTACTTCTATTCTTATCTTCTGGTCGTCCAAGGCAAATCTGTTTCGGCTGCCGGCCACATCACACAAACATTCACATTCACAGCAACTGTCACCTCTATCTGCACCAGTATTGTCATCAAGTACACCAAGCACTACAAGTACTTCGTCACCGTCGGTGCCAGCATTTATCTGCTTGGTGTTATCATGATGCTCCGCTATCGTACCGAGGGAGTATCAGACTTTTACCTCATCGGCTGCCAGGTCTTGGTCGGTATCGGCGGCGGTATGCTGCACGTACCTGCACAACTTGGTGTCCAAGCCTCGGTCGGCCATGGAGAGGTTGGCGCAGTCACGGCCGCCTTCTTGACTATCCTTGAGATTGGCGGCGCTGTTGGTTCAGCGATTTCGGGCGCTATCTGGTCCTCCAATGTTCCCGTCAAGCTCGCTCAATATCTGCCGGAAGAGACGCGCGACCAAGCCAAGGAGATTTTCGGCAGCGTCAAGGTTGCTTCTACCGAATACGCGATGGGCACGCCCACTCGCATTGCCATCAACCGCGCCTACCAAGAGACCATGACTAAGATCCTCACCGTCGCAGTCTTGGTTTGCATTCCTCTTATCCCCTTGTCGCTGATGATGAAGAACTACAAGCTAGATGAGATGGACCAGCACGTCAAGGGTACGGTCATCGGCAACACGAGCGAAGCTAGCGACCCTTCGGAAAGAGAGCCATTTGCTGCGTCGTCGTCCGGTCATCGTCGTTATGATAGTGAAGACGACATTGACTACGACTATGACCGCACAATCAGATCTGTTGCCAGCAACAATGGACTAAGAACCTGGAAGTCGAACGCGAGCTTGCATTTGGATGATGATTGATATGATGAAGACGGCAAGGAAGCATGTTATGAAACATTACCTGATGATTACTAGATGGACAAGAGAGAATCCTGCATTTTGGGTAGAGGAGTTTTGGATTTTAGAGATACCATCGTACATATTCGCGAATGCCTATTTTTACCCAGCGCTTCGTGTTGATAGTCTCTTTGCCATAATACTCCCAAACATCCGCGTTGTTGTGACCAACGGAAACCATATTCCGCAAGAGAATGGGACGAAGAATGGTTCACCTGTCTTGATGGAGCTACTCCGTACTGCAAGTCGCGCTCAAGTGCTATCAACAAATTGGCTGACACAAAATAGAATGCCTACTGAAACGCGCGGAAGCCAATGTTCAGTCGCGAGTAGAGAGTAGAGTGTCGTAGGATACGAGTCATTATTGAGGACCAAGGTGGCCCTCTCAGCGACAGCTAACGCCCAATTCCTGGATAGCTTTATCACAACATTCCACGACAGCAATCATCACAAGCTCCAGAGCCGTTGATGTCTGATACATCAACAGCTCAGGGAGATATAACGCCAAGTACATATACAAGCAAGTGTCAGGAGAGCAAGTCATGAGCTGGGTTGGGGAGCGCTTCAGCACAGACCAAATTGGCCATATCAAGGGGGCGGCGGCGGTGTGAAGCTGCTAAGATTTGCTGGCGGCCTGGTGCCAGTTCAACGACTGATTGCGGTGTGCAAGAGGTCTCACAGCATTGTGGAGTCTGCTGTGATTCCGATCCAACAACGGCCTCCACCGAGTGGTAGTGGATTGCGGTTGAGTTTTTGGAAGAGGTTAGTAAGAAGAAGGGCTTTTCTTCCAAGCCGGCAGAGTGGCTTTTTCTCTTTGTTATCAATGCCGGACAAGGCGTGAGACATGGACAGGCTTACGACTGCCCCCTTGTCGATTTGACTGCAAGCAGCTCGAAAGAGGCAGCTGGGCGGCATTGTTCCAGATTCAATATGGACAAAACAACGAGGGAATAAGAGTGGATTGCAGGTCTGAAACAAAAAGGATTAAAAATCAGGCGGTTTAGCTTGACAAGGACTTTGGGTGAGGGGGCTTTCGCAGTTGCTTGTTCGAGGAGGTTAAGCGGGAAAGATCTGCAAAGGTTTGGCCGGAACAGGCAATCGTGGGAAAAAAGCAGCGATTGTCTGGAACGCCCAGGATTGCGACTTTTGATGTGGAGGGTCCGCACGGTGAAGAAGGGCCTTTGAAGAGGAAGAAGGAGAGCGAGAACGGGTAGTTTAGGCCAAGGATCGCGTGCCTCTTGTGTAGTCTGGTGGTGTAGATAGTACCTGACAAGTCTCTTTGCAGTATCTTTTCGTGGCCGTTGAAGACATATCTTCATCTCGTTGGTTGCATTTGGCCGAGGGGTCTGTGATTTGACTGCATCGCTTTGGCCCGCGTCTGCGTGTTTACCCCGTTACACCCGCAACCTCTCGCAGCTCACGTACCCGGGGTCGACCTCATTGCGGGTTCGACATACAATTTCTGCCAGCTGCATCCATCGGGCTGTGGAGAATTGCTCGCCTCAGATCTGGTTGTTGGGTATTGTGACGTTTCCGAGTAAGTGACGAGTCGCTGGCAGCAAGCAGCCTGCAGTCTGCAGTCGTGGACGTCTAGTGAAGCCGACGAAACAACTGACAGCTCTTTTCTCACGCCAGCGCCCATCCCCTCCGCCGTCCGCGCCTACAGATCGCCGACTTTCCCTTGTCGCATCGCCTCTACCGACCTCATCCTCTGCGCATCTCCTCAGATCGCAAGCTCCCGCTGTGCCCTGAGCAGCTTCCCTTCGTTAGCACAACCTAGCACAGATCGTAGCCTACAACCAGGATAGCCTCCACGCTCGACCTAAAGACAAAATGGTTGTCGCTACCATCAAGTACGCTGCCGCCATGCCTCCAAGATAGGATACACCCGCTAATGCTGTTGTGCGCGTGTAGGTGTGTCGTCGTCGGTGACGGTGCTGTCGGCAAGACCTGCTTGTTGATCTCATACACGACCAACAAGTTCCCCGCCGAGTATGTGCCTACTGTCTTTGACAACTATGCTGTTACTGTCATGTAAGTTGTGCCTCATGTGCTCGGTGCTAAGCAAGGACACTGACGCGTTACAGGATTGGAGACGAGCCCTACACCCTCGGACTCTTCGATACTGCCGGTCAGGAGGATTATGACCGTCTCCGTCCTCTCTCGTACCCTCAGACCGATGTCTTCCTCGTCTGCTTCTCCGTCGTCTCTCCTGCTTCCTTTGAGAACGTCCGCGAGAAGTGGTTCCCCGAAGTCCACCACCACTGCCCTGGCGTCCCTTGCCTGATTGTCGGTACCCAACTCGATTTGCGCCCACCTAAGGAGAAGCGTGACGACAAGGACCCCGTACTCCGCAAGCTTCGCGAGCAGAAGATGAAGCCTGTCGAGAGAGAGGATGGTGAGAGAATGGCCAGAGAGCTCGGTGCTGTCAAGTACGTCGAGTGCTCTGCCCTGACCCAGGAGAGACTCAAGGACGTCTTTGACGAGGTAAGATACACCCATACTTCCAGTAGTTCATTCAAGACCATGACGCTGACCCATGACAGGCCATCGTCGCTGCCCTCGAGCCTCCTGCCACCAAGGAGAAGAAGAAGAACCACAAGTGTGTCATCCTCTAAACGAGCCATCAGCTCGAGGATACATCTTACTTCGACCTTCTCGACCCAAACAACAGTCCAATCTTCTTCAATACAGCGCATCCGGCACGGAACCCACCCCAAATGATATCTCCCCGTCGCCCTTCCAATGGTGTCTGGCGCAATGAGGCGCAGTTTTCGGTTGCTTTTTTACAAGTCTCCTTTCTTTGGAATTTTCCCAAGTTAGTCGTAGGTTGCGTCTTTTCTTTTTTATTAGAAGCGGGGGGTTTCAAGTCTTCTTTTTTTTCGAATTTCCAGACCAAGTTTTTTTGCTCTCTTCCACCCTTTTTTTCTTTTTCTTTTTCTTCCAAGACAAGCTTCGTGGATGCTTTGATGCCAGCCATCGGAAGTTCCCCGGATGTTCTGCTCTGCTGTTGTAAGATGCTGATGCAAAGCACAATTTCTCATGGCCTTCATTCTTTCTTAAGCCTTTACCCAGAAGGTCAGAGTTGGATTTTCATAGAAATGTATACGGCAAGAGTCGGTTGAAATGTTTTTCTGTTCCTGAGTTCCTTGGTTCTGTTGATGTTGATGTTGATGTTGAAGTTCTCATGGCCGGTTAGAAGTCGAATGTTTGCTGTCTCAACGTAAGGTGGTATTGGTTCCATGCCATGCCAGCCATTGAGATCGTACATGTCCTTGTGGATGCTGGCCGCTTCTAGATCTTGCTGCTCGATATCAGTCGCATGATGGATCACAGCGGTAGTGTGTTGTACAGGTCAGTGTGATCGAAAGTTGGTCAAATGCTTGCTGACGCTTGGACAACAGAGTCGATATGACCTGCAATGCAGCGTAGTTACCATCAGTACCCTTGGCTACTTCAATACCTCACCGTCGTTGTCGAATCCAGGTGTCATGAGGTGCAGGCCCATGCTCGCTGGCGTTATTTAACGTAGAGACCACCCCTTCTTCTCTACTCTCTTTCAAATCGATGCCTGCAATTAGGAGACTCCGAATCACTTCGCGCAAACACAATCGGACATTAGGTCGGTAAGAAAGTGGTCTCCGAAGCATAGCAGCTAGGTTCACTGGATCGAAAAGGGGTGATCCGCAAAAGCTACGGTTCCCCCGGCTCTGCCTATCGTTCTGACCTCATTCGCATCACATCCTTCCTCCTCTCAATCTCGAGATCTTGTTCCTTCGCGCAAACCAACCTTTCTTCGTTCTCTCCTTTGCTGGCACCATGCCATACATCATCCAGGCTGGGGACCTCGAACCCCATCCTCCTCGACTACCTAGCAGCATCCTGCGCCTTCCGAAGACACATCCTGTGCGCAGATTCGAGGAGCACAAGGGTAGGTTATGGGGGAGGGAATATACCTACCTCTGCCTGATAGGTTTGGTACCTCCAAAGGAGGCATGTAGGAGTAGGCCTGATCGTAGGCTTCCTCAAGCTCCACTGCCTCTCGAGCATCCTCCCGCTGTCTGTGCGCGGCAATTGTCTCCGCCTCCACTCTCACCATCGGCGCCGCCACCACCCGGCCCTCCCGCTCAGCCTTCCGCTGTATCCTCCGCTCTGGGCCCGTTGCCGCCAAGCTTGGATATACCTGAGCTCCGACCAGCTCCACTCGTCATCATACCCTCTGGCCGAGCAGTGAAGCGCGTCGTGAAAGTGACGGCGGAACCTTCTGACACAGCCTGGAAGCGAGTATTCGGAGACAACCCTCGCAGAGTTCTTGCAGCAATTCCTGAGACTCGCAACAACACACCAATGGCTAGACCTACTCCCACCGGAAACGACCTTTGTCTCGTGCCTGCTGGCAGCGAGAACGCAGTTCCCACTACCCGCAGTATCATCGAAGAGTACCAGGAGGAGAAAGACTACGAGAAGACTGGCAACGACGACGAGAGAACTCCCGTCTACTTGTCACCCAAGCCTGCCGGGTCAGCAGTGAAGACCGCACGCGTGTCGAACGCAAACAACCCTACCGTCGACTCAAGTGTACCCCGTGTTCCACCTAAGGCCAAACAACTGCTTGGCTCTCCCACGCACAACAGTGACTGGTATTTCGGAAGAAACAGGCAGTCACCTCACCACTCGCAGTCTCACCCCCCTGGCAATTCCGTCAACTCACTCAGACACAGCGCATCGTCGAAAGTTGCCAATCTTCTTACTCCCACCAAGAATAAGAAATCCTCCACCTTTTCCACGAATCCTCACGCAAACATGGTCAAGAATCCCGCCCCTGCAGGTATGCGCCCAAACCAAGTTCAAGGCCCTTCGCCCCTGAAGCAGTCTTTCGGACATTCTCCCATCAGCGCACGCAACATGCCTGCGCAATTCTCTCCCGAGAAGCAAGCAGTTGCAGGTGCTTCTCCCATCAGAAACCCTCGCAAGTCTGACGTTTCGACCGGCATGTCGAATGCTTTCTCCCCTCACAAATCGATTGCCTCTCCCAAGAAGTCGATTGTTTCTCCCAAGGGAGACTTCTCTATCAAGCGCGCCTTGTCCAATGCCTTGACTCCTAAGCACAAGCGCGACAAGGGCCCTCCTGTCCCCGAGAAGGACACTCCTCCTGACTCCAGACTGTCAGCCAACATCACCGACTTTAATTGCAGACCCTCCGACGCTTACTCCGGCAACGCCTTCGCTGCTGCCATCGATGATGACAACGATGAGCCCCGAAACGAGTCCCCTCAGTCCAGCGAGACTATCTTGGTCTGCATGAGCGATGAGTGCAGCCCTATCAAGGTTGTCCCTTCCGGTGTCGCCAGACTTCATCACAAGCCCCATTCCATCTTCAAGGGTGAGGCCGGTATCATGGAGGTGGAGCCGGAGCTCTTCCGCCAGATTGAAGAGGAATTTCAAACCCCTCCCATTCCTACCAATTTAATCTACAGTCCGGCTACCGACCGCGGTACCTGGGAGTCCAACAAGAGTTCTACTGAGGAGGACGACGCCCCCGACTACTCCATGGAGGGTCTGCTTCCCGGTGGTCTGCTTCCTGCCACTACCTACCAACCTCCTGAGAACGAGGAGAAGCGCAAGGCAAAGCCGTGCATCTACTCACCCAGCATCTACAGCAATAACGATGTGTTCCGCGTAAGTCTACATCTCGTTCTTCCTCATAATTACCTTCCTCACCTTTTGCCCTCATCCTCCATCTCCCTTCATCCTCCATCTCCCTTCATCCTCCTTGTATGAGCATCCTACCTTTTCTCCCATGAGCTTGGTTATCATTGCTTCGCTGCTGCAGAACGATTTTACGTCTTACCTGTTTGCTTCCCCATATTCCCCGTGATAGTTCCACCTTATCCCATACATCGTCCTCTTCCTACCCAGATCGATAGAACATCGTCGCTAACAAATTTATCAGAACGACTCCTTCAACAACGCTGACAAGGAGTACAAGGTCACTACTCCTGTACCTCCCAACTCTCTCGAAAACTCACCAGCCTTCAAGGCTCAAGAGATGAGACAGCTCGGCTATGGCATGGGCTACGCAGACAAGATGCTGCCCGGTCCCCGCATACAGCAGCCTATCAAGTACATCAAGACTGTGGAATCCAACGACTATGTCTACAAGCCCGAAGATCACAAGTTTAAGCGTAACGGAGCTGAGACTCCCGTTTTCACCCACGACTTTGCTGTGGACAACGCCCAGAAGCATCAGTCGGCTATCCGCAACTCTGTCTATGCCGCAAAAGTCACACCTGACAAGGTCTACAACTTCGCCAACGGCACCTACGAGCACCCCAGTGCTGTTCCTCCCCCACTTCGTCGCACTAGCGGCGAAAGCTCCTCGCCTTCCCTGCGCGAACGTTATATGGAGAAGGACCAGGGTGGTTTGGGCATCAACTTGAGCGAAGTCGGCTCGTTCAAGGATAACGACACCACCATGGGGGTAGATGGGGATACTGACGATGAGAGATCCCGCGAGAGCGAGTTTCTTAAGACTCCTCTCTCAAATGCCTTCAACTCGCTGTGGACTCCTCGCGTCAAGGCCGAGCGCGAGCGCAAGGACTTTGGCAAGTCACTTCGCAGTATGAATCAGCGTATTAGCGATCTTCACACCGAGAACGTCGAGCGCCTGGCCGACATGACCAAGAAGATGGATCGCGCCATCAAGTCCGACGGCAAATTCCAAATTCAACTCGACAACATTCGCGAGTCTGTCGATGCTATCGGCGTTGCCTTTGTCCAGTTCGGCATGGACGATGAGAAGGTCCAATTGATCGCTGACAAGGTCATCGACGCCCTTTATCCAATCATCACCAAGGGTCATGAGCAGAACAAGGCTGACACTGAGCGCATCCTTGCTCGTGTCGACAAGTGTCACGACGAGATGGCCAGAGAGTTCGACTCTCTCAAGAAGAAGAGTCGCAAGCTTCACGACCGCCTCGCCTCCCTCGACGAGCACATCTGGTCCACCGCTCACCCTAATGAGGAGCCTCGCGAGTACGCCAACATGGCCGGCGACTACACCGACTACCACGACGACACCTGTTAGGTTGTTTTGAACATTCCCATTCGCATGTTTTCCGATGTCAATGACGCGAATAAATGTCTCGGTGGTTATTGAGGCTGGCAGCGGTTTCCACAACGGCGACATCGGTCATACGACGGAAATGGCGTTTTGGCTTCTTCGCAACGCAGCGGGGAAGAGGTTGGTCTTTCACGCGAAACGACTTTCACGAACCATGAATTACACGACACAACACAACGGAGTTTGGGCACTCATCTGTTTCCAGGATGATAGAAGAGAAAAAAACTTGCTTTGATAGAATTGGTAGAGAAAAAATTGGTGGAAAAAAAGGTGGTGGTGGTTGGTCGAAAAGCAAGGAAATAAATCAATTCACAGCTGGTCGGAGGATTCTTGACTAGTGGTTTATCATCCAATAAGAAAGATTGAAGTTGCCCATTAGATTTCCTGTCGATCATTATTGGTCTGCCTGTTGTCTCTGTGTCTCTGTGTCTCTGTCGTTTCAAGAGCGTGGTATCTTTTAATAGCATCTTGACAGATGATAGACAGCACATCCCCCGATGGTGTAAGATTAGAAGTGGCAAGGCAGATTGGTCGAGGAAAGGAGGCCTGGAATCTCAAACCTTGACAGATGGGCAAAGTCAGTCGTAAAGAGGCTCACGAGGGGCACGTTGATGGAGCGTGGCACGCGTGGATCAAGCGCGGTCTCTGATCGGCGAGAAGGACAGGCACGGACGGTTTCCTGGCTGGCAGTGGGGAATGGGTCCAAGAATGAAAGCCATGACTGTAAAGCGAAAGGCCGGAGGGCAGGGAGACAAAGAAAACGGCTTTAGGTCGTCGTTGCCTCTGACGTGAACTAGAGCAGTCTTTCCCATTTATCCAGTCGTTCGCTCCTTCCCCGTACGTGTATCAGTCGATAGACGACGTCGGTGCATGTGAGGCATATTAAGGTGCAGTCGCGCAGCAACATGTCGGAGCCGCCAAAGACGCCGGCGCATGCTGCTGCCAACACCCTCTGGCACTCTGCTATGCCAGCCGATAACATTCACGGTAGAGTGGCTGCCAGCCATAGCACCACCCAGCTACCGTCAATTCATACCCACCACCTCCGCGATTTGTCTTCGGATCTCACTCCTTCTCCCTTCTCCTCATCATCCTCTAACCCGAACGCGCTACCTTTCCGTCACAACCACGCCGCCAGCGCCGGCCTCCAGATCCGAACAGACCTCCCTCCAGGCATTGCCCACGGCAAGCAGCCCTCCAACCACCAAGAGAACACCGAATCCTCTCGCTCGTCTCACCCGGCTGCCTCACCTTTGCTGACACCAGCACTACGCCATAATCTGTCAACCGCCAGCTTGAGTCCTAACTCGGCTCTTGCTTCGCCCGCTCTGGCCGCCATGCTTGATCTCACTCCGCTACCCTCACCCATCATGCTCAATGACCCCAATTCACCTGGTCCGTGGAAGAGGATACGAAGCGGCCATTTCGATCACACCACCCCAAGACCTCCCTCGAGACTCGGCTCCTCGCCGCCAACAACAAGTCTGCTGTCGTCGTCCATGCCACCGCCCGATTCACCGCACAAGAAAAAGAAGGGATATGGGAGTCTGATGCATGCCGCCGTCGAGGCCCACACGGTACAAAACATGGACTCTGTCTTTCGCAAGCAACATAACCGCAATCGTAGCATTAGCGATTTTGTACCCGAAGCCATGCACAACGTACGGCCGAGGAACGTCACAGTTGGACCGGCTGGTCTTCATATCACAACTACGCCGCCGAACGAGGCGCCGATGCAAAGAGAACACTATCTCGCTCAGCAGCGCGGCTATGTGCAACCTTCAGCCTCCTCAGACGATGAGCGCAGAGCTCAGGACCACCCTCATACGCATGCGACGGGCATGATGAGAGCATCCGTGGACTCGGCCAAGGTTCTGCCTTCACCACCACCCTCGAGTAAGGGCATGATGGACGGAGAGAACGAGGAGGAAGACATACAAAGCGCAGGTGGAGCCGAGGACGAGGACAACGTCGAGTATTTCACCGTACGATCAGCACACGAGGATCGCAAGCGCAAATGGCGTTCAGTACGTTCTCTAGGCCAAGGCACATTCAGCAAGGTCATCCTAGCCACGTCGCAACGTTTACCGCCGAATACTCCCTACGACGAACAACACTTGAACCCAAGGAAACTGGTCGCAGTTAAGATTGTCGAACATGGGCCGGCAGGAGGTGCCGATGAGGAACGCATTGAAATATCGCTGAAGCGAGAGGTTGACATTCTTAAGAGTGTGTCACACCCCTCGATCGTACAACTCAAGGCGCTCGAGTATACCGACGAACGTGCTTTGTTGGTCTTGAGCTACTGTCCTGGTGGTGACTTGTTTGAGCTGGCCAGCGAACACCGCAATATCCTGCAACCTGCAATGGTGCAACGCATGTTTGCTGAGTTGGTAGGAGCTGTCCGCTATTTGCACAGCAACTATATTGTCCACCGCGACATCAAGCTCGAGAGTAAGTCTCTTATATCTTCTGCCCCCTACCAAATCACTAACACAATTCACAGACGTCCTAGTTGTACCCGCCAACAATGCTCTCTCACAGTTAGAAAACCCTCGAACACACCCTTACCCGCTAATCTGCCTCACCGATCTCGGCCTGTCCCGCCGCATCTCTGCTCCTCCAGCGTCGCCACTCCTCACGACCCGCTGCGGCAGCGAAGACTATGCCGCTCCCGAAATCCTCCTTGGCCAACCCTACGACGGTCGCAGCACAGATGGCTGGGCTCTTGGTGTCCTCCTCTACGCTCTCATGGAAGGTCGTCTGCCTTTCGACTGCCCACCCGGCAAGCCCGAACGCTCCCGTCCTTCCCATCGTATAGCACGCGCAGACTGGATGTGGTGCAAGTTCGGCGACGAAGATGGAGAGTGGGATGACACGCGCGATGGAAGCAAAGAGTTCAAGGGATGGGAGGGAGCAAGAGCTGTGGTTGAGGGACTTCTCAAAAAGGTCAGGATGGGAAGGAAGGGCTTGGGCGAGATTGAAGAGATGGACTGGGTCAAGGAGGGGATACAGGTTGAGGGCGGGTTGAAGGCTTTTGATGACACCGAGCCTTTATGATCGCCATGAGTCGCAACACTCTTTTCACACGACGAAGCTTTGGGATGAGGTCGAGTTTTGACGAAACACGACGACCATTCCTTTTCGACGACTATATCCTTTCTGGACACGTCCACATACTGTTACGAAAACAACACACACGCACACACCAATATCGACATATATATTGGTCGATCACAACACACATCAAGATTGGACATGAGTACACATAACAACTATAACTATTACACAACACGGCGGGCTACCAAGGAAGACTGGTGGAGGGCTCTATTATGGGATACCCATTTATTTCGAACCGGATATATTGGCGTTGGCATGGAGTTTGTCTTATTTCTTTTTCTTTTTCATTATCATTATTCTTCTTCTCTCTATCACTTCTTGACTAGCGATAGCCTTTTTTTCTTTTACCCTCTGTTCACCAATGGTGGATTCTTCTTTGTTCCGAATATAGCGATGTAGCGAGTAGTTCTTATAACCTGCTGTAGCCGATAGTTTCTTTTAGTCTTCAATATCATTCTTAGCACACTTGAACAAAACAAGTGTCCTTCCACACGTCTAGATAGCTTTCTGCAAAACACTTCATGAAGAAAGAGGGAGGGGGAAAAAGCCAAACTTTATTACTCAAGTATCTACCCTTGAATGTTCTTCTTGCTCAGTCCCCCTCCATTTTCTCAACACCCCGAGATCTTCATGCTCATCCACTGCTCCTGTGGGACGTTAGACTCGTACTGCACGAGTGGGATCACTTGCTCGCATCGTCCTCGGTGGCGTAAGATTTCTTGTAGTAGTCGACAAAGTCGGTGCCGCGCTTCTCCTTGTCATCCTCGGAGGCGTACGACTTCTTGTAGTAGTTGACGAAGTCGGTACCGCGCTTCTCGATGTCGTCCTCAGAGGCATAGGACTTTTTGTAATAGTCGACGAAATCAGTGCCACGCTTCTCCTTGTCGTCCTCAAAGGCATACGACTTTTTGTAGTAGTCGACAAAGTCGGTGCCACGCTTCTCCTTGTCATCCTCGGAGGCGTACGACTTCTTGTAGTAGTTGACGAAGTCGGTGCCACGCTTCTCGATGTCGTCCTCAGAAGCATAGGACTTCTTGTAGTAGTCGACGAAGTCAGTGCCACGAGCTTCGAGGGAGTCGGAGACGGCCTCGACGGCTATTGGAACGTCAGTGATGATTCAATCCTGCCGTATCGAGCAGCATACGATTTACGGTCGGGAGAGAGGTGGCCGATGCAGCGAGGCATGCCAGGAGGATTGCAAGCTTCTGGTTCATGATGGAAGGTTACTGTTGGCAGGTAATTCAAAAGATCTGGAATGTGAATGTGTTTCGACTTGACATGGCTTCCCAGCAGGCAAGTTATATGTCTTCCAGCAAGCATCCTCAAGGACTCGAGACGCGCGTAGCCAACGTGAGCCGGTGCATGAGATCGACTCAGTAGGCTTGCGATATCCGGCCTTGAGATGCACAACACTATCACAGCGGCCTGTATGCCATCCGGTCGGCAGGTCAGATTAGGTTAGGATGTCGACATGTGGTCACCCGTCTCTTTCTGATAACGCAGCAGAACAGCATCATAGGTGCGGAATTGATGTTACTGTCCCCCGAACGAATGTTGATGAGATCATCTCAGCCAGCATCATGGACTAGTCTGGAGACACAACAATCGTCCAATATCATTTGGTAGCTCAGTATCATGCTTTTACGGAGAGCTTGATGTGGAAGGTCGTTGCTTGATAGTCATAGCAAGCAGGTTTGCGACGGCATTGCATGGTGTCGAGAACCACAGTGGCGGGTCTTCAGAGCGGTCATGGCACGCATATCTAAGCGCTCGAGTCGATCCTGCTCGAAAAGCTGTTGGACGTCGGGTATTGCGTACTAGCGTTGATGAGGCACGTCGATACGATTGTTCGAGGACAACTAGATGCAGGACTGAGAGGAGTCACGGTTGAGGTGCTGCTTGGTCCGGCGATATATCGGCAACCGCACTTTCCCCATCCTGCATAGTGCACACCGGAAGCACGCAAGGCACGCGAGTGTACACCTCATTTGGTACTTCGGCAAAGTTCGGCTGAGGATGCCAAGAGGTGGCAAAAAACAGGTGAGGATTTTCAAAGTCAGCTGAACTTTTGCGACGCTCAACCCTACGAAACACTAGCTGAACTTTTCTCTTACCTATATTATAACAATTATGGCTCATAACTTTGATATCCGCGATGAAACCGTAGCAGATTATGCGACGCCGTTTATTAACCCTAACGAAGGCGATATACCGGACGAGGAAGAAGATATAAAGGTTGCCCTTTACTAAACATGTTTTTAAGGTGTTTCAAATGCGTTACTAACATGTTATAGCGACTTATCCCTTTTACGGTCTTTAGAACTATAAAGACGCGTTTTTAGGCTGCTAAACTAGCATATTATATAATGTTCCCTAATTATCCTACCTCTTACGAGCTAGGATACGCTTACATTATCGATATCTTAGGTCTTAATAATATTAACTACAAGGACCTAAGTAAAGCGAAGGAGGTAAGATTTAGCTATCCTATAACACGTTCGAAACGCCTTTCTAACGTATTATAGTGCTAACTTTTAACTAAGCGCGGTTATCCCCCCGTCTCTAGTACTACGAGTATCTTTAGGATAGACCGAGAGATTAAAGGTACTATTTATTACCGTAAATGTTTAGGGGTAAAGGTTTATCTAAGGCTTGCTCGCCCTTTAAGGGAATTTACTTAGGATAAGATGACGCTAGAGCGTTAGGACGAGTTCTATAAGAAGCGTAGAGAAATTAATAGTAGAGAACTAGAGCCTAGCAAACGCGTTACGAACAGGTTTAAAACACGTTTCTAGCGCCTTATATAGCCGTACGCTAATTACATTAGCATCTACCTAGCACTATAAGATAGGTTTAAGCGTAGAAAGATATGTAACAATTAGAACGAAACCTATAAGCCTATCTTTGCTAAAAGACCTACGGTAAATTAGCCTTTATAACACCCTTAGAACACGTTACTAACACGTTAGAAGAACATTAACGGTATTTGTTTACTATATATCTGTTGTTTAAACTTTAACTAGTAACAAAACTAAGTCGACTAGGACTCCTACTTTATATGGACTCCTAAGTACTAAGGCTAAGTTAATAACGACTATCTCGAGCATCTCTTCTAGGATAAGCATATAGTATATCCTCTTAAAGAATGTAATGTCATTTATTATATAGACGTTTGTAGCCATATATGCGGTATATAACGTATTTCGAACGCATTATAAATGTGTTTATAACGTGTTATAAAGGGGTTAACTATATAGGGGAGCTATTAAAGCTAGTCCCTACTTCTTGTTCTATTAAGATAAAGATCTTTATACTAAAGGACCTTTAGACATATAAGTAGGTTATTTAGGTTCTTAAAGGGACATACACTTATCTACCGTCACTTCTGTATAAGCTAAGCCTAATAATAATGGGGGAGGTATCCGACATTATAGAAGAGGTTATAAGTCCTAATTTGACTTTTAGTAAGCTATTCTAAATGCCTTTAGAACACGTTTCTAACGCGTTTAGGCTCTTTCTACTCCTACCTAAAGTTCTAAGAGTACTTAAAGACGAAAGGGGCAAGTAGTGCCGTAGCCCTTAGAAAGGGTATAGGGAAGCGGGGCCGTATTAATGCGGTAATCTATAAGCAAAAGTTGCTATACTACCTAGAAGGAAAGGAACTAGATAGCGTACACTAGGAGCACCGTATAAATTATTAGGATCCCGAAACTGTAAGTCCTTTATAACGTCTTTTAAACGCGTTACTAACACGTCTAGGCCTACATATAAGAGGTCTATAGTACTATTAAAGAGGGTCTTCGGATTGTCCTATTTATAAAGGGCTAGGCTATGTTGTTTCTATAGCAGGACTCTTTTAAAGTTAACCTTTCGTATAAGCGGTTTAAGCTCTTAAAGAATAACGATCTTATATTTGCGGTTTAGCTACTTAGAAGGCAAAAAGGTGGATTTCGAACGTCCTCTAAACGCGTTTTAAACGTCTTACATATATAACTAGTTATAACCCTCGCTCGGATTATTCTTAATCGGGTAAAACTAGATACACTTACGTTTAAGCGAGCGTTTCGGGCATTATTTAACCTTATCTATAGGGTCTTAGAAAGACCGGTTAAGTAGATGCATCTATATAGCGAGGGTATTCGTGTAGTGCTTATAGATTTAGACGCTACATAACGCAAAGGTTAGTGCTATAACACCTTCGGAACACGTTTTAAACTAATTAAGAAGGTCTTAGCGATTACCTTATAAGTATTAACGCTTAGCGTCGAGACTATCTCTTCTAGTTACGGTCGTGCCTTATCCTCTACGCTATATACTTTAAGCGTAACATAAGGAAGGTCTATAGCGACTATTAGGCGTAGGATAGTATCCCTTATGCGATAGAATCCCTTCGAAATTGTAAAACAGAAGCGGAGTACTATAACCTACTAGATTAACTTAAGAGTACGTTTCTAACGTATTCTAAGCATGTTTCTAACGTGTTATAGATGTTCTAGATGTTCTCGGACTTTAAGACTAGGCTATCGACAAAGAGGATGCTATTATTGCTATAGGACTAAATCTAGCATGCTCTTTAATACCCTTAGCGGATTATAAGCGTATCTAGAATAGTACTAATGCAGTTAAACAGACCGGTCATAAGAGTAACTTACTAGGGAAGAAGCTTTCTTTATTGCCTGCCATTTTCTTGTAAGAACTAAACTCGAACGCGTTTAAAACATGTTTTACACTTACTAAAGTCCGTTAGCTCTTAGTTAATTAATCGACTCGATGTAGATCATAAGCTAGCCTTCTAGAAGATAGGGGCAACTTATAAGCTTCGGGTTATAAATTAAACAAAGCGATTCAATGTTATAATAGCTAAGGAAGGTATGTAACATACTATTAACGTGTTCCGAACGCCTTTCTAATACGTTAGCCCGTCAAAAACGGAAACGTAACAATTTATAAGGCGAAGTAGACGACTTACTATAGAGCGCTACTGCTAGAGGGCAAGTAGATTAATAACAGACCCCTTCTAGCTTATAGCAAGTTAAAAATAGTGCAGTCCTAGCACACTTAGAGGAGTTGCAACTCTATTATAATACGGTAAGGTTCTGTTATAGATAGGTCTATAATAGGCTACAATAAGTAAGGGGATAATAAGGTTAGCTTAGCATCCTAACGGCTTAGCAGAGCAGGATGTTCTTAATAGATTACGCCCGTAGATACTCTTCTTCTCTTTAATTAATTACTATACTATATACTATTAGCACGCTTTTACTAGCAAAGGTCGCGTCTCTACCTTCGGTTAATTCTATAGGCTCTAGGATTACTTCCCTACGCTAGCTAGAGTATTTTATGTACCCGTTATACGACTTATTTTAACTAGTTATAAGCCCGGGTTTTGCATAATCCTAGAACCTATGTAACTTGTTAAGGCTCTACTAAGAACAGTAGGAGATAAAACAAGAGGAGAGAGACTATAGTAACTAGGATATATAGTCACCTATTACTACTAAGGTAATAGAGAAACTTAGTCACCTATTACTACTATAGCAATAAGGATACACAGCTACATACACACATTACTAAGGCAACTAGGATACTTAGTAACCTACACAACTATAGAAACAGAGACATACAGTTACCTATTTCTACCCTTTAGATAACTAAACCTACTTAGGCAATTTTGCCTTAGTTAAGTATCTTTAGAAATCCATCCCCTCCGCTAATACACACCTTTAGTATACAACAAGTTAACTTATAACTAACACATTAGAAATTGCAACACGACAATAGAAAGAGAGCTTAATTGTAACTACAACTACAACATCTTTATAAGATAGATTTAGTAGATAACTATATAATGTCTAAACACTAGAGGGTAGCAACCCTAGGTAGAGACAATGTAGACAAATGGTTTATACAGATAAGAGACTAGCTTAAAGCTAAAGGAGTCTTCTAGACTGTAGAGGGTACATCTACACCCCCTATAACACCTCCTACACCTACATCTATTATAGATAGGGTAAAGAACATTTCCCTTTAGGATCTACCTATTAGTAGAACAACTAACGTTACACTCTTTAGACAAAAGGATGTAAAGGCTAGATACTACATTAGATTATCTCTAAATGAATTTAACCTTAAATTAGTTAAAGAGGAAGAGACTTCTAAAGCTATCTAGGAGAGACTCTAGAAGA